>Ga0307517_10009740_pt1 | contig 13578 bp, 15 predicted proteins | sample 23_EM_MG_FD_194515 | JGI IMG/M metagenome (GOLD analysis project Ga0307517, IMG submission 194515) | Populus trichocarpa ectomycorrhiza microbial communities from riparian zone in the Pacific Northwest, United States - 23_EM | ecosystem: Host-associated > Plants > Roots > Unclassified | place...
TACTACTCTAACAGGTAAGGACTTTTCTTTCTCTCTCTTCTTCTCTTTCCTTTTTTGTATTTTCTTTTCTTTTCTTTTTATTATTAATTGATGCCACTAACACCATTATCGGGCCCACGTCTACGCTGGACACCGTGAACAACCTGGGTCTAATCTATGTTGATCAAGACCGTCACATTGATGCGGAAGTGATGTACAAGCGTGCACTGGCTGGTTATGAGAATACATTGGCACCTGGGCACACACTCGACACCGTCAACAACTTAGGGAACCTCTACGCTGATCAAGGCCGACACAAAGATGCAGAGATGATGTATTTCCGTGCGCTTGCTGGTTATGAGGAGGCATGGGGACATGACCATACATGCACGCTGGACACCGTCAACAACTTGGGTCTTCTCTACGCTGAACAAGGTCGTCACCACGACGCAGAGATGATGTACAACCGTGCACTGGCTGGTAAAGAGGAGGCATTGGGACCTGAGCACACATCCACGCTCGACACCGTGAACAACCTGGGTATCCTCTACTCTGATCAAGGCCGTCTTGAAGATGCGGAGATGATGTACGACCGTGCATTGGCTGGTTATGAGAAGGCACGGGGACCTGAACATTCATCCACTCTTAACACCGTCAATAACCTGGGTGTCTTCTATGCTGGTCAAGGCCGGCTCAAAGATGCAGAGAAGATGTACAACCGAGCATTGGCTGGTTTTGAGAAGGCACGGGGACCTGATCACACGTCCACGCTGGACACCGTGAACAATTTGGGTCTCCTTTACGTTGATCAAGGCCGTCTTGAAGATGCAGAGATGATGTACAACCGTGCATTGGCTGGTTATGAGAAGGCATGGGGACCTGACCACATATCCACGCTCGACACTGTCCACAACTTGGGTAACCTTTTCCGCAATGAAGGCCGTCTCAATGAGGCGGAGATGATGCACAACCGTGCACTGGCTGGTTATGAGAAGGCATGGGGACCTGAGCACGTAAACACGCTCACCACCATCAACACACTTAGGCTGATCAAGGCCGATTTAAACATGCGGAGATGATGCACAACCGTGCGCATACTGGTTATGAGGACCTCAACACACATCCCCGCTCACCATAGCCAACCCTGGCCCGGGGGACCTCTACCGCAAACAAGGACGTCTTACTTGAACATGCAAGGATGTTATACAACTATGTGCTGCCTGCTGAAGAGAACGCTCTGACTCAACATCACCAACAACGTGGTGAACCTCTACGAAAAGTTACACATCATACAAGATGTAAATGGGCATGTAAATTGATGTAATTCTTTGGGCTAGTTGCAGAAGTTCCAGGGTTGGTCCTTTCATTGTCGAGTTCACAACAGGTTATGTAAGTAGCTTCCAACGCACCCTTACAAGATCTTATCATTACTTCATTTGAAGAGGTTCCAGTGACGTTGTCTATACCCAATCTAGGCTATATCCTTCCGAAAATGACATCCTGATTCCGAGAAGTTGAATATCAGATCTGTCTGCGTGCACGAGCTGTTGGCGAATTGACCATGCTCATTGACAATCGTACACTAGTCGGATTCTTCTACGTTTGGATAATTGGACTTATGCCGCAAAGACTGATTCAAATATTCAGGTTTATGATCTATCCCAGTCATAGGGAAAGACCAGACGTTTTGAAATTTGAACTCAGGGAGCTTCTGGCAAAAATAAAGATTAGGAGATCTTCATGAGGGTTTTGAGAGGCTACGTCAACGCCTAGAGACGATAGTTTCACGTCCGGACTCCGGAGGAAATATCTAGTGGGATTTAGGAATCCTGCCCTAGATTATTATCAAGTGAGGTAGTGATCTGCGATCAACTATTTCTGACTCCTCCAACATCCTTCTGCCCTGGAGTATCATGATCCCTTCGTATTCCACAAATGAATGTGCGCAATAAACCTGGTCATTCTGGCTGGAGAGGTCAATTTTGATCCTCTGGTGACTACTTCAATGCCCGCCCATTCAATGAAGCGATTCTTAGAGAATTCGAATTTAAATGTCGCAATCACCAGCACCGTTTTTTGACAGAGTGTCCAGGCGATCGCGTGAATTGGTCGACATTAAAATGTCTCGTCTGGTGGTCTACGACAACAACTGCCTCCTCTTCACCGGCGAGGCGGTATATGATGCTAACCCGTCTATGATTCTTTCTTGCCGTGTATTTTTTTTACCTTGGAAGCAGTATCTCTCCGAATCTACAAGAATGAAGACAATCTACGACCGTGGACCCGTCACTATTGCTGCTATTCTTCTTGCGTTCTTCGTCTCCTCCATCTCAGGAATCTGCCTACCGTGTCAGCCGTCCAACAGGAGATATACCGCGTGGGACAAGTACCAAGGCTTCCATTCCCCTCGCACGATATACAACCCGAAGGTCACGAATCCTACAAGCACTACGGTATGGGTTGCAGGTTCACAAGTGGTCGTTACCTGGTATGGTTCCCCCTTTTTCAATTGAGAAAACTAACGGTGGCCCTCTAAATCGTAAAGGAGTATCAGTGACATACTTAACCAAGTTAAAGGAACACTACTTCTTGGTTATATGACAAACGGAAGCGAGAATGAGCATCTAGATCTCCGTAGGTTCCTCCTTCTACTTTGGCTTACGGAATGCTTACATTGTCTCTATATACAGACCACGAGTTGGCATCAGGATTCAACCTCAAGGACGGCTTTGTGAAGTTCAACTGTCCAAAAGTTGATGCAGGGTCAAACTACATAGTCGTTTGTAAGAGTCTCGCACAAACTGTGACCTAATGACTGATGATTCCTTCGTTCAGTATTTGGCGATTCTGGGAATCGTAGCCCAAAGTTTAGCATTCGGCTCTAGTTTCATGCTTTTATTCCAGCTGCAGCACTGTGATTCCGATGTGCGGAATGGCACTGCTGCGGTGGATCTGTGTTTCGTCGATTGATACCAGCTCAATGTTGTTTTGCCAATCTCATACCGTTGACTGAAAGGACTTTTTTGGTTTATTGCCGTCGGCTACGACCCCATGCTCCAGCAGATACTCTTGCCATCACTAATACCCTCACTTAATTTCATTACCTTCATATCCACGGATCACGGTGCGTTCATTTGAAGCTGAAAATCGACATCCAAGCGATGAAATTTCTTTATTAAGCTCAAAGTCTTTTTCGCTCATCCTCAACCTAAAGTACTTACGATGCTTCGCAGATTCACAAACTATGCCTTGTATTCTTTCTGACTAGGGATTCTTCACGGAGCCACTATTCACCCGATCTTCTGCTATATATCCAAGGGCCAAAGTGTGTTCTTGCTGTTCTGGAGTCTTAGTTTGGGAAGATCAGTGCGAACTCATGCAACGTGTTGTTCGATTCATATAGGGCTATAGATTATCCAATCGCACTCCTTGCGCAATTCTTAAAACCCATCTGTGCTCGTGGTTGCTCGAAGCCATTGGAACCCCTAAGTTTGTCCAGGACTGCCAGGCATTTGGACCTACGTACACACCATCGCCGGAAGGGGCGGAAATCCATTCACCAGAATTGTCTCATCTCCGCGCAAGAATTAATCGTCATGCTTCGCGTCCATCTCTATCATCACAGGGAAATAAGGGAAAGAGAAGTTCGAATTATACAACAGTGATGTTCCGCCGTCCTTCGCATCGATTCTCTACTACGGGGCTATAGTATTTAACCCCCCTTAAGAGGTGTGTTCCATCTTCAGTTAGAGTACCACTACTCCTCCTCCCGCTTAGGATACTCCTCTAATTCCCCAAAACAACTTCGCTCTCTCGCACGAAACATATTCTTTTTATCATGCTCTATTCCATCCCCATCTCCGCAATGTTCGTTCTCGCTTTTGTGACCATGTTCCAACTCGTCAGTTGTGTCCCAATCAACGCTCACGAGCTCATCGTTTTCAACCCGACCATCACTGTCCCCAATGAGTCTGTTGCATGGCCCAGAGGTTCGCGGCATACCGTCAGGTGGAGTGAGTGCAAACATATTATTCTGCTCGCATTAATCTGATCTCATTCTTTTACTATCCAGAAACGAAGGGTATTCCGCAGGAGGCCCTCAACAACACTGGGCTCATTCTCCTGGGATACATGGAAAGTGATAGTGATAGTGAGAATCTCGACATCGGTACATATTATTATTTTTTCTCAACATGCGCTCCATGCAATTTTGCTCATTGTTGACATATTAGACCACCCTCTTGCCAGTGGATTCCCCATTGGCGCCGGTTCAGTCCAAGTGATCATGCCTCATGATATTCTCCCTAGAGATGACTACTTCGTTGTTCGTAAGTGTTGGTTCCGTTTGAACGAAATTATGGGGATTGAACTAAGGTCTCTCTTTACAGTTTTCGGTAATTCGGTAAGTCGAATATAAAAGGCCGAAGAACAAACCCTGACTAAAAGTTTTTTCTTAGGGCAACCGTTCGCAAAAGTTCACAATTCACTGAGAAAAATTCCTCTTTCGAAGTCGGTTCTGTCTAACACTGTCCTTCATCACTTTACTATCCGCTGTAGCCATATTTTTGTTGCGTTTTTCTTTCACACTAGAGTAATACCTAGTGATCACGAACATTTGTAAGATTTAATTTAGCGCCGTAGTAGATCATTGACCCTCCGTACTCTAAGTTGATTCCCTAATTATCACTCCGTAACCCATTAAGATGAAAACGAGGACCTACGAAGTGGATACTGGTATATCAATCTACATCCCACTATTTTGTCGGCCTTAAGCTGATTTTGCTTTGTTCATTGCTTGTTTTGTGCGAAGAGCACCGGCAATGTGGGTATAGGAGTCGAACATGAGCCAGAGAGGGACTAGAACCCAACTGAAGAAAATAGTGAGAAAGGAAATTTCTTTGGATATGCGAGGTCAACGTACATTGTGTTCATGAGCTATTTATTGAAGAATTATTAAACCATAGCGAAAAAAGTCCTAAAAGAAACTCACGATTAGATAGACCCATAGATAGAGTGCATTTGATGTGTTCAAATTGGGACTTCCAGTGAGCCATTCGGGGCAGAAAGTTATCCAGCTTCGAAACGAAGGTTCAGGTCTACATCGTAAACTCAAAAAAAGAATCACCCACCCGCCATAAATCTCTGCCGTGCTGAGAACGACCAACCAGTAGTGGCGAGCAGGGTCGTTATTTGCGACCTGCTTGAGGATGTAGCAGCATAGTGGGCCAGCACCAACAACGGTTAGGATTTCGAGTGCCACGAGTGTTGGATCCGAGATACCCCATCTATAATCAGCTCGAGCATATTCTTTCCCTGTTTTTGAGAAAGGTGATTTGTTGACACAAAAAGAAAATACATAGAGCGTTATTAACATACACATTTCAGCAAAAACACCTGACGACGTGTTCACTTGCCGACCGAACATTGATAACCAAAGGAAAGATCCTTCAAATGTGAAGTGAATCAAAGCATCGAATGCCTGAAAAATAGATGGTACTAATGTCAGTTGCAGGGGTCTTTGAAAGTCAATCGGTTCATTGGTTCATACCAGCCAGGTGAAAGTGTAACGATCTTGCCACTTGGCATTTTTTGGGAGAAAAGCATGCGAGGAAAAGTAGGCAAGAAATCCAATTAACAAGATACCTGCGAGAGAGAATGCAGAGGTCGCAGTGAAAATAGTGGTGGCGTCTGCCATTGTTGAGGATGATATTCAAAGGATATTATTAATATTATACAATATTATTATTATTTGTGGGTGTGTGTGTGTGTGTGAAAATGTCCCAATTAGGAGCGGAACTTTAAAGTCCTGTCTCTAGATACAAGGAGCGCCTTTCTAAGTATGTTATAATAAGAAGAATGTCCTTTGCTTGGAACATATATCTTGGTTTATGCAGTGGCAATTCAGTTGTTCCCGTTCCGATCAGAAGTTTATGATCCGTCGATATTTCACGTGATACTCACTTTTGCCGGATCCCGCTGTGATTTTCCCTTTCTTAACTTACAATTACGGTCAAGAGAAATTTCAGAGAAATTTCGCCTCCAGGCAGGTCAGAACAAACACCGGAGCTTCCTTAAACCAAGTGGAAGGTAGGGAAAGTATTCGCAGCAAAGTCTACTACTGTATGTCTGTTCAGCTAATGTCACGGTATTTCTCAGTTCCCCATCTTTCCTCATCACATTTACTGACTGCCTCGGACGATCAGGATCGCGACGAACATCTCAAGACGGCTAATCGTATGTTCTTAGGCGGGGATCTATTGGCGCCATGCTGAACATTTGCCAACAGCGTCCAGCAATGCCTCGAATGTTATCTACAACTCCTGGTTACACAGAGGATCTATCTTCGCCTCCAATGTTGAGATACCAAGCTTCTCTGCCCAAACTTCCTGTTCCAACTCTGGAATCAACCTGTACCAAATACCTAGAAACAGTTCAGCCCCTGTTGTCACCAGAGGAATATTCCAGGACGAAGCTGGCCGTGTCTTCTTTCCTATCCTCGCCCCTTGCTGCGGAATTACAGCAACGCCTCAAAGATAGAGCTTCCACACCGGAGACAGCAAGCTGGCTGATTGATTGGTGGAACGATGTTGCCTACTTGGGCTATCGTGATCCCGTCGTCGTTAACGTCAGCTATTTCTTTGTCCATAAAGACGACAGACACAGGCGGGACCCCGCCAAACGGGCTGCGAGTTTGATCAAGGCCATGATACCCTTCCGCGACCTGGTAGAAAGGTGTGGAATACTCATTTTTACTTACATTGTCACTAAATCTGATCCATGCTTTAGCGGTCGTCTTGAACCTGAAAGGTTGAAAGATACGCCTCTTTGTATGGCGACATACAAGTGGCTCTTCCACTCTTCCCGCTACCCTGTCATGCCATGTGATACGGCTGCAAAATTTGATCCCCAAACCAATAATCACATCGTTGTCATTCGAAAAAACCGATTTTTCGTTGTCCCCCTCGCCGACGCCTCTGGACGAGACCTGAGCGCTTCTGAACTCGAGGCTCAATTCAATACCATCATCAAGACAGCAGGCTCAGAGAACAGCCCAACACCGGTCGGGGTTCTTACTTCAGATAATAGAGATGTTTGGGCCAAAGCTAGAGAGGCTCTTATATCAGCCTCCCCGTCGGGGCAGAATGCGGAGCTTTTGAAGAAGATTGAGGGAGCAATGATTATTGTTGTTCTTGACGATACCAAACCCGTCACACGGGAAGAGATCAGTTGGGGTACCTGGGTCGGCGACGGTCGGAATCGATGGTACGATAAACACCAACGTAAGGTTTCGAATCGACACCTCCGTCGTACATCTCGCTAATTCTGACTGCTCAGTTATCGTTTATGACAATGGACGTTCGGGCTTCCTTGGTGAACACTCTTGCATGGATGGGACGCCGACCTTAAGAATGAATGAATTTGTCCTCGCTTCACTAGATTTCCACAAAGTCGATCTCGGGCCCTCAATCATCTCCGACCCATCATCCCTTCCTCCCATCACCGAACTCATCTTCGACATCGACGCCAAGGTCCTCTCCCTCATCCAGCAATCGGCTGAACGATTCGACAACCTCGTCGGTGCCCATGACCTCCATGTTCTGCATTACGAAGGATTCGGAAAAGACTTCACCAAGAAACACAAAGTTTCTCCTGACGCGACAGTTCAGTTGATTAAACAGCTTGCGTTCCATAAATTTATGGGTAGACCTGGTGTTACCTATGAAAGTGCACAAACGAGAAAGTTCCAGTTGGGCAGGACCGAGGTGATTAGGAGTGCTAGCAATGAAAGTAGAGCTTGGGTAGAAGCTATGCTGGATCCTACAATTAAAGTTTGTACCTTTGCCTTTTTGATTGGCTTTCTGCCTTACTTTTTTGTTCTGTATAAGGACCCGGTGCACCTCCGTTCACTATTTGCACGAGCCGTCGCTCGACATATCCAATACGCCACATGGGCTGCAGATGGGCAAGGAGTGGACAGACACCTTTTTGGCTTGAAGAAACTTCTGAAAGAGGGCGAACCTTTACCAGAGATATACAAAGATCCAGCTTTCGCCAGGTCGAGTCATTGGGAGGTAAGTACCTCGCAGCTGAGCAGCCCTTTCTTTGACGGGTGGGGTTACGGGGAAGGTAAGTGTTTTGGCCATAGTATTATGCACAAAATTGCTCATATTTTCACTTTCTTAGTCGTTCCTGACGGTTACGGTCTTTCTTATTCAATCGGAAATGACCACATTCGGTGGACGATCACGAGCTTGAAGAGACGGACGGAAGTTCTGAAGCATTATATTGCAGAAGCCGCAACGGAGGTTAAGAATATGTTGGAAGCTGCGGAGAAGAAAGAAAAGTCAGATGGGGTGGTTAATCGCACTGAAGTCAAAACGAAGCTCTAAATTATTTCAAGCTTTGTCTTCGCGAACCGGATATCATCGTCTTAGAAAGAATGCAGTTTTTCTTAAGTTGTAGGTTGTGACTGAGTTCGAATTGGTCGCTTAGAAAGGCTGAGAGGAATCAGCATAACGCATTAACGATGTGTTGGTTGTTACATTCGATGCACAGCACAAAAAATTATGGTGGTCCAGGATCTCGAGTGCGAAGGAAATCTTAATTCGATATCCTACGTGCGTGCTGAATCTTCTGCTGAATTTTTTGAACCAATGCACATCGCTGAAGATATTGAACTGAGGAATCTGTTGACGATTTTTTTTGCGAGGCAGCGCTGCCTCGTGAGTCGTGACGTTAGAAAATTCGAAAGGTTTCAGAGACTGTATGTTACATCGACAAAATAGCTAGCCTACTAATCTACTAACTTCGTGGATGGAACAACTGATGCTAACCACGGATCTGCCAGAAATTCAGAGGCGGTGGCTCCTTTTTCTGGTTCCCAGACGAGAATCCGCCTCATGAACTGCAAAAAAGGGGTGTTATCTACATTGGCATCCTTTAATACCTTCTCCTCTTCTTCGAGCTTAAGGAGTGGCACTTTCACGTCCGGATGCTCACAAGACCACTCTCCTGCATCATTAATCCAACTCTGTCGAACCTTAGAGGGGTGAACGCTGGACAAATCCTGCAGGTGGTTTGCCCATCAGCGCAAGCTTCTCTGCCACAAGCTGGGAATAGCTTGGTTTTCCCTTATACGCAGCTGAAAGCAAACTCTTTTCCTCGAAGCCTAGCTCCCAGAGCTGAGATAGAGGATTGTCAGAGATGGCGTATGTGAGCTACCCAGATGCCTACCATGAGCCCGCCATTCCATATGTCTACAGGATAAGACCAGGGAATCTGGAAAACGACCTCTGGGGCTTGATACATAAGTAGTTGGATTGGGCCGTCATAGTATCTGACCAAAACGCGCTTCACCAAAGTCATAGCACTGGAATGTCGAGGAGGCGGTTATCTTCGGGAAGTAGATGACCAGCTCCGTCGTAGATGGTTCGGTCGCTGTAAATTTTGCATGGCGGGGGATGAACACCTCGCGATTTCGAAACGTGGATTGGTCGAGTGCGGTTAGACAGAAGTTTTTCGCACGAAGGTCTTGGTTTATGTTACAGCTTAGAATACGCCATGAGAGCAAGGACGTACCGCAATGAACCATCTGCGTTTTGTTATGCAAAAATTCGAGAGCACGGAACACATAGAAAGCAACGGTCTTGAATAAAACTTCATCAAAATAAACCGAGTCTCTCGTTGCAACCAAGTCAATCGTCAAGGGTTTTAAAACAAAGCACTGGTGCGACCCTTCGGCCCCTGGAAGTTCGAATTCTGCTAGCGGGGTGCTACATGAGCCGTAGCCTAACTTTGACAAAACCTGGTAGCGAGAATTAAGGATATCGCGCAGATAGACGGGATAAATCATAAAGCGACTGGGTTTCTAATGAGCCAGAAGTTCTTCGTCCACCTTTTGAGATATATCAATAGTCTGAAAGCTTGGAGTACAGAAAGGTGGGGAGCGACCCCTCAACATCCTAAGCCAGCCTAAGCCAGCGCATCGTGACTTAGACAGAGAGAGCAGGCAACTGATGGAATTTACAAAGCGCAACCAATCGAAGTTGATCTGTTGTGATCGATCGATTGATCTTGGTGTATGCCGATCTTGCCGTAATTTCCACGTGATGGTTTACGCGTCCATGTTACCTTACTGGGTATCCTGCAATTGCGCAATGCTCGTATCCTATTCTTTGCCCACAACATGGTCTCTGTACAGCTATACGTATATGACCTCAGCAATGGAATGGCAAGACAACTTTCGAGACAACTAACTGGAGGTCAAATTGATGGCATTTGGCAAGTTTTTCATTCCCCATTGCCCTGCACCGTTTTAACTGTGACCATGACCATTTAGGCATACATCTGTTGTGGTCTTTGGGAAAGAAGTATTTTATGGGCAAGGCATAAATACCACACAACCTGGTCGCTCACATGCAAGTGAATAGTCGTGGACATATGATGAAGTTGACTGATGTAATCCACAATTACAGCATGGACAACCACTCCAGATGTTAGATATGGGCGAAACAGCTTTGGATGAAGAGACGTTTAATGAGTACCTGGAAGAAATGAGAACTCACTATACGGCAGATAAAGTGCGTTCAATTCCTTCTCTGCCTCATGCATGACTCAGCTTTTGTAGTATCATCTCTTAGGTCTGCATGACTTTTATGTGTTCTTCCTGCTGTCGGATTCATGGATTTGATCAATAGACTTTAATTGCAATTCTTTTACTGATGATTGTGTTGGATTTTTGACTGGACGGAGTATTCCGTCGTATATCAAGGGTGAGCACTCCTCCTCATGTTACTGGATGTAAGTACTCACGAGAAGTTAAAGATCTTCCTAATGACTTTCTCTCTACGCCGTTCGGAGCTGCACTACGTCCAACAATTGATGCCATGTTTCGTGGCCCCTCCCCTGGAGTTGCCGCTCCCGTCGTCTCTAACCCTCAAGATCCCCAACTGGCTACTTCGATCTTACAATCAGTAGCCTCACAAGCACAAAGTCAACCGGGTTCTTCAATGCAGGCTACAAACTCTTTGACCGGCCCATTGCATATCATCACGAACCCAGCCTCATTCAACCATTTCTTGAAGGTCCATCGCGCAGCCGTTGCCTTATTTACAGCCCCCCAGACCTGTCCCCCTTGTAGAGTTATCGAACCGGTCTTTAATCGTCTTGCCGAAGAGAAAGGCATACGTGAGGGTAGAAACGGAGCCGCATTCGCGACGGTTGATATTAACGTCGGCATGGGACAATCTTTGGCCCGAGAATGGGGGATTCGGGCGACACCCACTTTTATTTTTTTCCTTGACGGCAAGAAGGTCTGCTGGTCTTACAATTCGGTTACCAGTTATACTGACTTTTTCTGAAGATCGAAGAACTGAAAGGCGCGGATTCGAATGAGCTGAGGACCCAGGTTGATTTATTACTTTTCCAAGCCTTCCCTCGTAGGTCAATTCAACCATGTTTTATCCGTTTGTCTCTTATCTCTCAGCAAAGCCCACCCACACACGTCTCTTTCATTGCCGGCGATCCAAACATTGTCTCTCAACCCCATCTTATTCGCTCAAGTTCCGGCATTAGATACTGTTCTAAGCAAACAAATTACCTTTCTCGAAGAGCAAGCACATTGGCCCAACACTGGCATCTCCAAGGACCAAGTGAAGAGCACTATTTCCAAAGTCGTCACAACATACTTGAAGCCACGGTTTGCTCCCACTGGAACCGTAAACGCAGTCGGGAATGTCCCTTCGGCGAAGGTGACCACGCTTGAAGCTTGGTTACAGACTACAACGGTCATGGCTGCCACCCTTCCTCTAGAATCTCTTTTCCCTGTTGCCGATCTTTGGCGATTAGCGATTCTTGATCCAAGTGTTTCCTCCTGGATAGTTTCTCATCCGCCCTCAAACCCCAGCGACCCATTGGAAGTTCTTGTCCCAAAAGCAGTCCTTGCTCTCGATACCTCATCTAAAGGTGCTAGGAACTTCAGCTTGATCATCCTAAGATTCCTATGCAACAGTCTTTCTCACACACCCCTCGCCAATCGACTGCTCCGAACCGAAATGAGAGACCAGCTCAAAGCTGTTCTGATTGCCGGCCTGTTACACCCAGATGCGACGGTGCGCACTGCCTCTGCCAGTTTGGCATTCAACACTGCCGCTGTGTTGCAGAAAGCGAGGGTGGATGCTGTCAAGTCCGGTCGTGGTGTCCAATCGGAGGAAGCAGATCTCGCCGATTGGCAAATAGAAATCATTACCGCAATAGTCGAAGCGCTGAATCGTGAACTCGAGAACGAGGAAGTCGGTACGTTAGGATTTCTTTTTAAAAAATGCGGTTCTGATGACCTCTGATCAGTTCATCGACTTGCTGCTTCTCTCGCATTCTTCCTGCGTTTGTCACCCCATTACGAGACGCAGATCCAACCTCTTTTAGAGGTTCTCCAAACACGAGAATCTTTAAAAGGCAAACTCACAAAGGGACCAGGTTGGAGTAAAGACGGAGGACTCGCAAAGAAGGATGTTAGAAGATTGGTAGAGGAGGTAGCGCAGAATCTATGTTAACAGACACTGTCCGTGAAATATCATTAAAGTCATTATAATAACTAATGTCTGAACTAAAGGCTTCAATTTGAAAGGCCTATATACTAAACTCAAGGTTTTGTGCCTGGGCCTATGTACAACCTAGAAGAAGGTTCTGTATATACTAGAAAAGACGGAATTGGAAGCTGGGTCTCCAGGAAGCCGGGAATCAAATGCTTGGGTATGCAAAAACATAAGCAATTTGCTGCTTGAATCCAGAGTCATTGTAAGTGAAAAAGATTGCTCTCTTGGCACCCAAAACGATTCCTTTGGACACCATGCACCGGGCGTCGTGCACTGCGAGCTACAAGACCCAATAACCCGCCTGTTGCCAGCGGACAGAGATTGCCGTTTATTAATTAATATACCAGCAACACGGATGAACTTGAAAAGGCGCACATCGTTTGAATGTCGCAACACTATCTCGTCTAATAACACTATATCTTCAAAAAAAACTGATACGACTTAAAGAAAGATATTTCATATGTTGACAATCCTGACAAGGATGTCATTTGACCGGGTACAGAGATCGAAAGCACAGAAGACGCATACAAAATTCGCAATGAATGCCAGATGATCCTCTAATGAGTACTGTGATGATAACGGAACGTGTAGCAAAAATCACATCAAAGTACTTAGTCAGGAGAGATAACAATCAGACCATACCGTACCAATGCAAAGTCGGCGATAGTCTATGAGAGTCGCGCCTTGAGGGCCAATAACAAGTGTGTTACGAGGATAGGGCAACTGGTTACGAAAGTGGGGTGATATCCAAAAAAAGGGGGCATTGTGGACAGTGATCCATCCATTTTGCTCGAATGTGAAATTGTCCATGGTCGGTATATCACTGTGGGATAATAGAGAAGTATTGATTAAGATGTCGTTTTCAGCAACAGTGTCACCAGTGCGTGCATCCCATACTCGGACGGTTTGATCATCGGAGCTGGAGACGATGCGCGTGCCATCAGGAGAGAAGGCAACCGACAAGACCGAATCTGTGTGCCCTTCGAATGGCCCAGCAACAGCGTCG
>Ga0307517_10009741_pt1 | contig 13577 bp, 10 predicted proteins | sample 23_EM_MG_FD_194515 | JGI IMG/M metagenome (GOLD analysis project Ga0307517, IMG submission 194515) | Populus trichocarpa ectomycorrhiza microbial communities from riparian zone in the Pacific Northwest, United States - 23_EM | ecosystem: Host-associated > Plants > Roots > Unclassified | place...
CAGCGTCTGGTGAATTCGAGGACGCGTCTGATCGATTGATCACCCAGGATCTGTCCCTGGCACTTCTCGCTCGAAATGTCCCGAAGGAACGCTTTATTTACTAGTTTAGCCCCGCCGAATCGAACGAAAAAGAGGGGTTGCTCTCCTATGCTCATCGCATCTCACAATCCCACCCAAACAAGATACCTGGACGCCAGACGCCTGCGCTGCATGATCAGACTTCTCCTTCCCAACTCTAACCTCGTCTACCTGCTCGCCATGCACATTCACCACCTTTACATCTGTCAGGAGCGTCTCTTTGGCCAGGAATAACAATAAAGGGGTGGTGTACATTGCCCCTGAAGCGACAAAGAACCCGAATGACCAGAGTATTGAAGGGATCCGATGCGCCGCCTATGTAGACATTCGTGTTGATGAATTGATGAGGGAGAGGCGGTATCGCTGTGACCGTCACTAATGCCGCTCGCCAGTTTTGCGGAAAGTAGAGGTAGCCTCACAATCCCTCGTTTTTCGCATGTTGCTAGGGTGCACCAATTAGTTTCCGGTGAAATCATGGCGAAGCTGAACAAACGGCCTTACCGTAAAATCCAGGATATTCACAACTAACGCCGCGCAAAATACAGGCAAGGCGTTCAACGCCGTTGAATAGGCCCAGGAAGAGTCGCCCCCCGTCGCGGTGGCGTGCAGAGTGAAAAGATCGTCGGACGAAGGGGTTTTTACGAACGTCCAGGTGAGCAAGACGAGTCAAGAGGGTGGGACGATGAGCACTTTGAAGAATGGCCACCGGATCCTTTGCAGAGTGACGAGCATGAACTGGAATTGATTCGCAAGTAGCACACGACTCCTGTGTCGTGAGGTTTGAGTGGGCCGTTGGGAAGATTGGGGGCGGTTCGGCGCGCGGGAAACTACAACGTTTTTGGTGTCCCGTGGTGAAATCTTTATGGTGCTGGATCAGGAACCTAACGGAGATCTGTTGAGGACTGTGAGGGCAATACGAAGTCTAGCACCGGTGGTTCCGTTGAGGACGATGACGAAAACGATGATCAGGTGTCCAAGAGCTATTGCCGGAAGAGCCTGTCGCCTGAAACAAAGTTCAACTCCTTCTCTTCGCCTACGGTCTAAAAGCAAGTAACACATACCAACTCTAGCAAGCATAGAACTCGCCAGCTCATCAGCGGGAGCGTTTGCCGCGTCACCTATCCTGCACGCAAATGATCGCCCCGTTCGAAATTGTCGGGGACGCTCAAGAGGAGCAACAAATCGGGTCGTGAATTACATGTTATATGTTACATGTCGCAAATAATCTACTAGTAGTACAGGGTACGCATGCGTAAACAGAACATGGGAGGCGGGGAGATGTATGTCACAGGGTACAAATTGATGGCAGGCGGTACTAGGAGAACAAACACGTCCACGAATAAAGGAGATAGATAAAAGAGAGAACATTCTCGAAGAGGGCAAAAAAAGGAGGGAGGCACTGCCGGGATTGAATAGTCGCGATATTGAGGCAAGGCCGTCACTCTGACTCGGTAGCCCGGTCTGAACACGAGGAGTCAACGAGTGCGGCGTGTGCAATTATTTCGGGGGGCTCACCACTGTCATCCGACCCGGGGGTAACCGCGCTGTCTATCGCTTCCTCGATATCCCTGAGGAGCCCCCTGGAGTCCCCCAGCCATACGGGAAGCTCAAACTTCTCAAACATATCGACAGCGCGTAGTGCCTCTAATTTCGCCTCTTCAAGCCTGCGTTGCAGATACAGACAGCGGGCCTCCAAGAACACCGTAAAACCAAGGCGGTATACATTAGCGACCGGGTATGACTTGACATGTTCGATGTGAGTGTGGGCGTCGTCAACCCTGCCCTGTGTGAGGTACAATATCGCCAAGGAGGAATGAACCCAGAACAGCTCTTCGCTCCAGTTGAGAGGGGACGCGATTTCGAGGGCTACCTCTAAATGGCTGGCCGCTTTCGATGTATTGCCCTTGGAATGATATATCTCGCCGAGAATCCGATGATATCGGGAAGTCAGCAATTCTTCGCCCTCCTCTGGGAGAAGATCGATCGCACGGGATACAGCTTCCTCCGCTGCGTCGAGCTGCCCGTCCCGATGCAATGCCCAAGCGAGGCTACCCAGAGACTCTGCTTGTTCCACCGCGCCACCAAGCTGTTTGCTAATTTGTAATGCTTCTTCTGCCTGCCTCATCGCTTCTTCATAGAAGCCAGTCACCGTATTCACAAAAGATAGGTAAAGCAATATTTGAGCGACCTGATGGTCATCCCCTCGCTCCCTCCAGAGATCCATGGCATGGGCAAAGAGTTGCTTGCTCTCTGTGTGGTTTCCAGCAGATATAAACAGCCCTGAGAGCGCGGACAAGCACTCAGGCTTGGAGCGATGATTATCTGGGAGGCCTTCGATACTTGGCCTTAACGCAACAAGCCGCCCTTTGTACCAAAGGAGGTGCTGCATGAAACTGACACAGGCGTCCCAAACATCGTCCGAATTGGCATCAATTGTTGTGAAGACGTCAAGCAGATGCTCGACATTCCCATCCTCCGACGTGATCCATTGTGCCTTCACGAACCCGGGTTTTTGGGGATGAAGATCGACCGACAGCCGAGTGAAGTAAGACTCCTTGGCCATGCAGAGGAGTGGAGATGATATCGGATCCTTGGGACAAAGGTGATCCCGAAGCGGCGCTAGCATCGTGACATAACCGTCACTTCGGTAGGTCAGGGAAAGGGTACAGAACGTGTCGAGGATGTTGATTCCATCGGAGATGGTCGGGAACAACCACTCGAAGTTGTCTTCATTGATCCCTTGGGGGAAGAACGCTATAACTCCCAGAAGCCCTCGCGCATCAGGGCCAAGTTCTTGGAACGTCGGCGAAGCGAGTGAGAGTTTGATCGTGGCGGCGAGACTCTTGTTGTGGTGTGCGTGAAGCATCCCTGTTCGCTGTCTTCTCCATTCCTCGGTTAGTCGCCTGGCATTCCATGTATTGCGCTGGGCAACAGTGGCGAGTAAAGTGACGGAGAGGGGATGGAAGTCGAGTTGTTCCAAAATGTCGTTGATCAGATCTGTCCGCTCCCCGATCTTGTAGATCTGATAGAACGCGTCACGTCCAGCCTCGACCGACAGTGTCCGGACATTAAAAACCTCGCAGTTGGGAGGGATGATGGAGATGCGAGAGGTGATACAAAGGCAAATGTTCCTGGACTGGCTCAATTCCTCCACCATGGAATAGATTTCCTGGCTACCCGCTCCCTGAGGATCGAGGATGGATTCGGCGTTATCGAGGATTATGATCATCTCCTTTGAGGACAGGAATGGTCGTAAGGGGGTCAGGTCCTCGAGGTTTTCGATGCCCGCACCAATGACCTCGGAGAGCCGGCGGAGGAAGTGAGCGGCTAAGGGGGGGAACTTGTCACAACGGATAAACCGGCGGTAGTCACCAAATCGCTGCTTGATGCGGTCGTCGTGAAGGGCGGTCAAAGCGATGGACGTCTTGCCGATCCCGCCGGCACCGATGAGAGCGATTGGAGTCAGACTTTTTGCGAGGTCGATGATCTTCTCGATCAGCTCGTCGCGTCCGAAGAAGTCCCTCGGCGGCGGGGGTGGGAGTTCTCCGGATATGCTAGATTCGAACATGAGGCAATGGCCCATTGGCGGTCTAGATCACCGACCTGTTTTGAGTCTAGATGATGGTGAGCGTTTGTTCGGCGGCGTGAATAGCACCAGAATCACTTACCATCCGATTTCGGTCGTCAGTTCCTTCCTCGCGTTTCTGCATCTCCCGGCGCATGTCAGAAATAACGGAGTGGATGTTTGCAACGATGGCATGTATGTTTGAAACGCCGTGATGAACATCGGAAACTGTGGAATTTATGTTTTCAACGCCGTGATGAACACCAGAAACGAGGGCGTGGGTGTTCACGACGGTCACATGTGTGCCTATCGCAAGCTCAGCCTGGGAAAAAATATTTAATACTAGCCACGTAAGGAACGATGGAACGCACGTTGAACACGAGGAGGATCCTGGTGAGGTCCGCCCTCCAGGTGGCGATCTTCTCCTTATCATTCTTTGCGTGGAAAAGTCGAGAGCCTGCGTTCCGTTTACCCTGCTTGGTGACCTTCTGTTGGATCCCCGTGACAACCCTAAGATCAGGCCGAGAGCACCGTCAACGAGGAACTCGAGATATGGACCGTGCACCATTGATGGTGTACCGACTCACGTCGTTAGTTGTCCGATTGCTTCCCACACAGAGTTGTTAAGGTCGCTCAACGTCTTCCCTTCCAACGCTTCGTAGAGGGCGATACAGACGTTGGCGCATTCCAGCCCAAGTTCGACGGAATCGACCTGGTTGATCATCGAATCCTAGGGACGTTTCAGCTCGCAATCGGTCATCATAAGCCAGAGGGAAACATACTCTGATCGCCACGAGGAGAACGCTGACAGTACCAAAAACAACCTTGGCTGGTATGATATCCGAGATCCCGCCCGCGAGATTCAAGACCTCGATGGCGGCATTCAGAGAGGAGATGGTGTTGCCTCGACGTTCCTGTTGTTGAGTCTCGGTACCCATGGAGAGTTCAAAGTCGACGTGGCACAAGAAAATGCTGACGCTGGCAGGCTGTGAGGCCTAAGGACGAACCTGTACCCTAATAAAGGCATGCCTAGTATGGGCAGATTTATGATTGGGTTCACGGTCGTACCAGCGTTTGGTGAACTTGAGGATGCGTTCGATCACCCGGGATCTGTCCCGTTCCTCGTTCAGATTGTCCTGAAGGAATTTGCTGGTTGTTGTATTGCGTCGCAAAATCTTAACAGAGCTTTCTCTTTGCCTCCGCCGAATCGAACGGCGAACGGGAGAGAATCCAGGCTACCTTGAGATCTCCTTCTCAGAGCTGCAGCATTAGGGACGCTGGTGACAACGTCGGTCGGACTTCGGGTTTCGCCCTTGCGAAGGGGCTCATCAGAGGGCTTACCCGCTACCCTAACCCGTCGTCGAAGATCCTAGTGTACTACCCATTTTTGGATATATCCATGAGGAGTCCGTGCTGTGCTCGTCTGTCAGCACGTTACGTCGCTGCATTTGACCTCAGGAGATGGGCGTAGTTAGGGGGATTGGCCTTGGAAACGGGAGTGCTCCCTACTCCGTCATTTTCTGACGCGGACCCTGCTTGACTCAGCGATAGCGGCGTTATCGCCAAACAGGGCCAACTGAATGCCTGCCATAGACAGGACTTTTCATGCAGAGATCTGTGCGTGAACGACCACCCACACCCGTTCAGTCGGTCTTCTCCGAAGATAGGGACCGAAACAACAAAGTGCTTTAACTTAGGTGAGAATCGAATCGAAGACGCCAATCCTGCGCCTATGAACCTGAATATAATAATCCGGGATCATGATCCCCGGGAATTGCCCCAAGAACGCCGTATATCCGTTCATAAAGGTGAGGGAGATATCCCTGAATACTATGAGACCAGTGCGGGGGGTGGTCTACCTAGCAAGGAACTCCCACGGACGAGGAGTTCATCCGCCCAAAAACGCATCAATGATCTGTCCTCTCCCGGAGTTGACACATTTTGGTCGGAGCACAGTCATACCATTGGTAGCATTCGGAGAATTCGCAGAACTACAACAATCCGCGGTCATCAACAACCAGGTAGTAGCCAAGGGAGAGGTGGATGAAGGGGGTTACACGTTCGTCCCAAGGGTGGCCGGGGTGGAAGAGAAGGACAAGAGAAGGTCGGGAAAACGTGGTAGGCCGGTTCGTCCACCGGTCGATGATTTAGTAGGTGCTACAGGACCTACCCGTCGTAGAGGATCGTCCCTGCACTAGTGACCGCAATACCGACGAAGCCAAAACACGTGAACGGAATTGATATAATGGCGGGTTGAACACCTTTCCTTAGCAACCACCGTATCAGTATTTTTCTCCCATTTGTTTTGTAATGGGTAAGCCTCACGATCTTTCATTTATCACATATCGCTAGGGGGCACCAACTAGTTTCCGGAAACCCAAGTGAAACGTTCGACGCCGTCAAATACGCCCAAGAAAAGTTGCTCCCCGTCGTGGTGGCGCGTAGAACGAAAAGGCCGCCGGAAGAAGGGTGGTATGATGAGCGCTTTGGCGAGGAATAGTCACTGGATCCTTTGCGAAGGAACGCGCGTGAACGAGACTTGGATCACCCACCCAAGGTTGCAATGTTTGTGTTCTTGTGAAGATGGTTTGGAACACGGGTGCGAAGGCTTGATCGGATCGCTTCCAGCATCGAAGGTGTACGAGCGGTCGCGTGTGTGCACCTGTAAGGGTCTGGATGCCGAACCGGAACACGGAAGGGACAGTTCGGGGTATGAAGCTGGAGTAGCTGAACCAGAAACCGAATAAAGATCTGTCGAGAGCTTAGGAAGGCTACATAACACCAATGATTCCGTTGACGAAAGTGATAACCAGGTGTCCGAGAGCTATTGCCGGAAGAGCCTGTCGCCTGAAACGTAAATTCAAACTTCTTTTCTTCGCTCATGGTCCAAAAATAAGTAACGCATACCGACTTAATCCGCTGGCGGACGCGGGACTCGCCAGGTCACGGACAGGAAGGATCGTGGCGTCGTTTATCAGGTACCCACCCAACTTAGTTCCGAATCGACCAAGACAGTTTCGATGCCCGAGAACTCCGTCCTAGTGATGAACGTTTGAACCCTTCGAAATTCAAGTTGACGGGACGTTCCTCGGCCAGGGTTTACAAATATTGTCGGGGACGGTCAAGGTGAGCAGCAAACCAAATTATGGGTCACTGCACGTCACAAATGATCGACAGGGTATGGATAAACAAACGTAACGTAATCTGGAGGCGGGGATATTTACAATACAGAGCACAAATCGACGACGGATGGTGGGGGGGGAAAAGCATTGAATAATGTGCGTGAGTGGAGGAGTTAGATAAAAGAGAAAACGTTCTCGAAGAGGGAGGCACAGGAATGAAACAATGTTGAAGAACACAACGGGAGGCGAGGTAATGGCTGTCACTCTGATTCGGTAGCCCACTCTGAACGCGAAGAGTCAATGATTATGACATGTGGCATCTTTCGGGGGGCTCACCACTGTCATCCGATTCATCGGAAAAAACTGGACTGTTTGTTTCCCCCCCAACGCACTGGAGGAGGGTTATGCAGGTCTCCATCCCTTTCGGAGACCCAAGCTTCTTGAATGTATCGACAGCGCGCAGTGCCTCGGATCTTGCCTCTTCAATCCTGTGTTGTAGATACCAAGAGTAAGCCTGCAAGAGTGCCGCACAACCAAGGTTGTATACGTCGTCGACCACATACGACTTGGCACTTTCGATGTGAGCTTGAGCGTCGTCAAACCTGTTTTGTGAGAGAGACAGTCTCGCCGAGCGGAAATGGATCGAAAACAACTCGTCGTGCCAGTTGAAAGAGGATGCGATTCCGAGGGCTACCCCAAAATGATTAGTCGCCTTCTCTCTATCGCCCTTGGAACCGTATATATCGCCCAGAATCCGATGACATCGGCAGGTCAGGAATTCTTCGCCTTTCTCTGGGAGAAGACCGATCGCGCAGGATACGGCTTCCTCCGCGGCGTCGAGCTGCTTTGTAACATACAATACCCGAGCGAGGCTATGCAAACACTTTGCTTGTCCCACCGTGTCCCCGAGTTGTTTGAAAATTTCCAATCCTTCCTTCGCCTGTTGTACCCCTTTGTTATGGAAGCCAGACTCCCGGTTCGCATCGGACAGGCGACCCAACGTTCGAGCGATCTGACGGCCATCCCCTCGTTCTTTCTGGAGTTTTAAGGCATGGGCAAGGAGCTTTCTGCATTCCGTGTGGTTCCCAATCGAGCCAAACAACCGTGAAAGCTCGAACAAGCACTTAGGCTTGGAACGATGGTCATCTGGGAGTCCTTTGATCTTAGGCTTCAACACAACGAGACGCCCTTTGTGCCAAGAGAGATGCCTCGTGAAACCGGCGCAGGCATCCCAGACGCCAGCCGAGTTTGCATCGATTGTCGTGAAGACGTCGAGCAGGTGCTCAACATTTCCATCCTCTGATGTGATCCACTGTGCCTCTCTGAAGCCAGGGTTATCGGGATGAAGATCGACCGACAACCGGGCGAAGTAAGACTCCTTGGCCATGCAGAGGAGTGGAGACGACAATGGATTCTTGGGACGAAGGTGATCTCGAAGTGGCGCCAGCATCGTGATGTAACCGTCACTTCGATATGTCAGGGAAAGGATACAGAATGTGTCGAGAATGTTGATCCCGTCGGAGATTGTTGGGAACAGCCACTCGAAGTTGTCTTCCTTGACACCTTGTGGCAAGAACGCGATGACTCCAAGAAGTCCTCGCGCGTTAGGGCCAAGTTCCTGGAAGGTTGGGGAAGCGAGTGAGAGCTCAATTGTGGCGGCGAGACTCTTGTTGTGCTGTGTGTGAAGCATCCCAGTTCGCCGTCTCTCCCATTCCCTGGACAGCCGATTGGCGTCCCACCTGTTGTACTGGGCAACTGTAGCGAGTAGGGTGATGGAGAGGGGATGGAAGTCGAGTTGTTCCAAAATGTTGTCAACAAGATTGGACTGTTCACCGTGCTTGCAGATCCGATAGAACGTGTCATGTCCGGCGGCGACTGATAACGTTGGAATGTCCAGAATATCGCAGTGGGGAGGGATGGTGGAGATGCGGGAGGTCAGGCACAGGCAGATGTTGCTGAATTGACTCAATTCCTCCACTACGGCATATATCTCCTGACTGCCTGTTCCCTGCGGATCGAGAATAGATTCGGCGTTGTCAAGGATTATGATCATCTCCTTTGAGGATAGGAGTGGTCGTAGGGGTGTCAGGTCCTCGGGGTTTTCGATGCCAGCGCCGATGACCTTGGAGAGCCGGCGGAGAAAATGAGCAGGCAAAGGGGAGAATTGGTCGCAACGGATGAACCGACGGTTGTCGCCAAACCGTTGCTTGATGCGGTTGTCGTGAAGAACAGTCAGGGCGATGGACGTCTTGCCGATACCACCGGCACCAATGAGAGCAATTGGAGTCAGATTTCCTGCGAGGCCGACAATCCTTTCGATCAGCTCGTCGCGTCCGAAGAAGGCTCTCGGTGGCGGGGGTGGGGTTTCTCCGGATATGCTAGATTCAAATGTAAGATACGGGCACATCGGTGGTCCAGATCGCTCACCTATTTTGAGCCTAGGCGGTGATAAGTGTTTGTTCGGAAACATAAAGAGCAAAAGTGGCACTTACTGTCCTGTTTTGGTCGTCAATCCCCTCCACGCGTTTCAGCATGTCCCGGCGTATGTCAGAAACGATGGTGTGGGTGTTCACGACGGTTACGTGTGTGTTTAATGTAATCTCAGTCTTGAGATAAACGTTTAATGACAGCCGGACAAGGAACGATGGAACGCACGTTGAACACAAGGAGAATTCTGTTGAGGTCCGCCCTCCAGGTGGCAATTGCGTCCTGATCTTCCTTTGCGTGGAAAAGTCGAGAGGCCCCGTTCCGTTTACCCTGCTTGATGACATTCCGTTGGATCTCCGCAACAGTTCTGAATTCAGGCCGAAAGCATCGTCATCAAGGAATTCGAAATGTGCACCGCACACCGCTGGCCTATGGACTCACGTCGTCAACTGCCCGATTGCTTCCAACACAGAGTCGCTGAGGTCGCCCAACGTCTTCCCCTTCAATCCTCTGTCGAGGGCGGTACAGACGTCGGCACAGGCCAGCCCGAGTTCGACGTAATCCACTTGGTTGATAATCGAATCCTACACTTAAGTTTCAACTTGCAAATGATCCATGCAAACTATAAGGAAACTCACTCTGATCATCGTGAGGATGACACTGACGATACCGAAAACAGCCTTGGCTGGCATGACGCCCGAGAGTTCCTTCGCAAGGTTCAAGGCCTCAATGGTGACATTCAGCGAGGAGAGGACGTCGTCTTGACGTTTTTGTCGTTGAGCCTTGCGATCCATGGATTCGAAATCAGCGTGGTATGAGACAATGCTGTAACCTACTAGTTAATAGGACAAACCTGTGCCCAGATAACGGCATGTCTCGTGCCAACAAACCCATGATTGAATTCACGATTACGGCGCTGGCGTCTGGTCGGGTTTGAGTTGACGCGTCTGATCGCCCGGGATCTGTCCTGCCTCTCGCTCAGAAATGTCCTGAACGGATGTTCTATTTGCTGGTTGTTGTTCTATGTCGCGGAGTCTTAGCAAATTACTTGTCTTGAGCTCTGCCGAATCGGACAACAAACTGGAAACAATCCAGAATGTTTTGAGATCTGTCTCTCAGATATTGGGGACGCTGATGACAACATGAATTATTCACCCGGCTCTTTGTTTGAATTACCGTCGACGCTCCTGACCCAGGATCGAAATCTACTCGTGTATAACATCTGAGAATAAAATACGTGTATATTGAGAAGGGATTCCATCCCGTACTCAAACACATCTCGCAACGCTGCCCGATAAAAACGCCCAGACCTCCCCTGGACGCATGACCCGACTTCTCCTTCTCAGCCTTAATTTCACCTACCCGCTGTTCGCGTAAATTCACGACCTCACCATCGTAGGGATGAATTTCTCGGTCAGGGTTCACCTTGTTCGTCTGGGACGGTCAAGAGAGTAACATTGAATCAGACCGCGAGACACGCGTCGCGAATATTATACAGAGTCCGCATACATAAAGGTATCGAGGTGGGGAGTGCATAACACAGGGTGCAAATCAATGGCAGGCGGTAAGAGGACAAACATGACCGTGAATAAAGGAGACAGGTAAAAGAGAGAGCGTTCTCGAAGAGAGCAAAAAGAGAGAGGCATAGGAATAGTGGCAATATTGAAAAACGCAACAGAATAAGGGCCCGACAAGGTCTTGGCAGCTTGCGGAAAGATGGATGTAGAGAACCCGAAGCAAGACCATCATTCTGATTCGGTAACCCGCTCTGAACACGACGAGTTAATGAGTGTAATACATGCCATCATCTCAAGGAGCTCACCACTGTCATCCGATTCAGAGTCAACCGGGTTGTTCATTTCTTCTTCGATATCCCGGAGGAGCTTCCTATGGTCCTCAAGCAATCGCGTAGCCCCAAGCTTCTCAAATATATCGACAGCGCGGGATACCTCGGATTTCGCCTCTTCAAGCCTACGTTGCCGATGCCAAGAGTAAGCCTGCAAGGCCACCGCAAGCCCAAGGCGGAACGCATCATCGAACGCGTGTGACTTGGCATGTCCAATATGAGCGTCGGTGTCTTCGAATTTGTCTTGTTCGAGAGACAGTCTTGCCGAGCGGAAATGGATCCAGAACAGCTGACCGTGCCAGTTGAAGGAGGACGCGATTCCGAGGGCTACCTCGAAATGGCCAATCGCCTTGTCCCTATCGCCCCTGGAACCATAGATGTCGCCCAGAATCCGATGACATTGGCAGGTCAGGAATTCTTCGCCTTTCTCGGGGAGAATGTTGATCGCCCGGGATGCGGCCTCCTCCGCGGTGTCGAGCGACTTGCCGGCATACAATACCCAAGCAAGGCGATTCAAACACTCCGCTTGTCCCACCGTGTCACCAAGCTGTTCGCAAATCCCTAATGCTTCCTTCGCCTGCTGTATCCCTTCTTCGTGGAGACCAATGTTCCGATTTGCATCAGATAGATAACGCAATGTTCGAGCGACCTGACAGTCATCCCCCCGCTCCCTCCAGAGATCCAAGGCACGAACTAGAAGTTGTTTGTACTCTGCGTCGTTTCCAACCGATCCAAACAGCCGTGAGAGCTCGAACAAGCATTCAGGCTTGGAGCGATGTTCGTCTGGGAGCCCTTCGATCTTCGGCCTCAGCACAATGAGACGCCCTTTGTGCCAATGAAGGTGCCTCATGAAACTGGCACAGGCGTCCCAGACATCGTCCGAGCTCGCATCGATTGTCGTGAAGACTTCGAGAAGGTACTCGACATTTGCATCCTCCGATGTGATCCATTGTGCCTCTCCGATGTCGGGTTTGTCAGGGTGGGGGCCGGCCGACAACCGAGTGAAGTAAGACTCCTTGGCCATGCAGAGTAGTGAAGACGACATCGGATCCTTGGGACAAAGGTGGTCTCGAAGTGGCGCTAGCATCGTGATGTAACCGTCACTTCGATACGTCAGGGAAAGGATGCAGAACATGTCGAGGATGTTGATCCCGTCGGAGATGGTCGGGAATAGCCACTCGAAATTGTCCTCCTTGACACCTTGCGGCAAGAACGCGATGACTCCCAGAAGCTCTCGCGCGTCAGGGCCAAGGTCTTGAAACGTCGGCGAAGCGAGGGAGAGTTCGATCGTGGCGGCGAGACTCTTGTTGTGCTGTGTGTGAAGCATCCCAGTTCGCCGTTTTTCCCATTCCCTGGACAGTCGGCTGGGATCCCACCTGTTGTACTGGGCAACTGTAGCGAGTAGGGTGATGGAGAGGGGATGAAAGTCGAGTTGTTCCAAGATGTCGTTGATCAGGTCCGACCGCTCGCTGTGCTTGTAGATCCGATAGAACGCGTCACGCCCGGCCTCGATCGACAACGTCGGGACGTCCAGAAGCTCGCAGTGGGGAGGGACGGTGGAGATGCGAGAGGTTAGGCAAAGGCAGATGTTGCCGAACTGACTTAATTCCTCTACCACGGCATAAATCTCCTGACTACCCGCTCCCTGTGGATCGAGAATGGATTCGGCATTATCGAGGATTATGAATGTCTCCTTTGAGGACAAGAATGGTCGTAGAGGGGTCAGGTCTTCGGGGTTTTCGATACCCGCACCAATGACCTTGGACAGTCGACGGAGGAGATGAGCGGGCAAAGGGGGGAATTGGTCACAGCGGACGAACCAACGGTTGTCGCCAAACCGCTGCTTGATCCGGGTGTCGTGAAGAACGGTTAGAGTGATGGACGTCTTGCCGATCCCGCCGGCACCGATGAGAGCAATTGGAGTCAGAGTTTCTGCGAGACCGACGATCTTTTCTATCAGCTCGTCGCGCCCAAAGAAGGCTCTTGGTGGTGGGGGTGGGGTTTCCCCAGATATTCTAGATCCAGATATAAGGCACTGGCCCATCGGTAGTCTAGATTACTGACCTATTTTGAGTCTAGACAGTGATAAGTGCTTGCTAGGTGACGTGAACAGCACGAGTTTCACTTACCGTCGGGGCTTTGTCGTCAGTCCCTTCCTCGCGTTTCAGCATGTCCCGGCGCATGTTGGAAACCATAATGTGGGTGTTTGCGACGATGGCATGTGTGTTTGCAACATCGTGATGAACATCTGATACGAGGGTGTGGGTATTTATCGCCAGCTCAGTCTAGTGATGAACATTTAATAATAGTCGCACAAGGAGCGATGCAACCCACGTTGAACACGAGAAGGACCCTATTGAGGTCCGCTCTCCAGGTGACGATCACCTCCTTATCGTTCTTTGCGTGGAAAAGTCGAGAGACTGAGTTCCGTTTACCCCGCCTGATGACCTTCTGCTGGATCTCCGCGACGGTCCTGGGATCAGGCCGAAAGCATCATCGGTGTGGCATTCACAGTGTGCACCGATGTAACTCACGTCCT
>Ga0307517_10009743_pt1 | contig 13576 bp, 8 predicted proteins | sample 23_EM_MG_FD_194515 | JGI IMG/M metagenome (GOLD analysis project Ga0307517, IMG submission 194515) | Populus trichocarpa ectomycorrhiza microbial communities from riparian zone in the Pacific Northwest, United States - 23_EM | ecosystem: Host-associated > Plants > Roots > Unclassified | place...
TCTCGTCGCTGAAGGACTTGCAGCTATTGAACTCCTAGCCACAGTAGTAAATGGCTAGTGAAGAGGCAAGAAGAGCACACATTGTAGCGACTCACAGTTTCTTGTGCTTTGAAAAGAAAAGAAAAGAAAAGAAACCCTATATTCAGTGTTATGAGCAGCAGGCAGCGAGCAAGCAGGAGGGCATGATGAAGAAAGATCAGAATGCAGATCCGCCATCCTTTGTCTTGCCAAGCATCACGTCTTTAGCCTCGTTGATTTTTGAAGCAAGGTAGTGGCTACCACCCGCATCAGGATGGTTTGCTACCATCACTCTTCTATGTGCTTCCTTCACCTTCTCTGCTCCAGCATTTTCTCTGCTCAAAAAAACCCCATCTTTCCAACTTCAATTATTAATCATAATTTCAAGATAATCAAGCAAATAATATCCATCAAGTAAGAATAATAAGAAAAATTAATTACCTAATGCCAAGAATAAGAGCAGCTTCTCTTCTCGTCATTTTAGGCTGAAACCCTCCATCATAAAATTTGCGTATTCTAGGCTTTGGTGGTCTTGCTTTAAATGATTGCCATGCCTGGACCCCGTATTTCCCTGCCAGTGCTGCTGCTGCTATTGCTAGCCCAGCCAGAAACGGCGTCGCCTGAAAATCACTCCATGATTATTAATTTCACATCTATCATTATTTCAATCATCGATCAAATCCAGAATTATTTCAGAGAAAAATCAAATCAAATCTGCTCACCATTTTTTTAAAATTTATAAATAGTAATAAATAGAGAGAATGAATACTGCTAAAAACTCTTCAAAGCTTTCTGTAGAAGAAGAAGAAACAGTGAAAGAGCTTCTTGCTGATTCCGTGCATCTCCCAGTTTCTGTGGCACTTTACAGTCCCAACCATTCACTGCCAGGTGTTGCATAACCAAAGGACATGTTGGTGATTACGTGCTTTTATTTTGTTTAAAATGGACCGGGCCACATCCACGGCCCACAATATTTAGGGTTATATTTATTTCCAAGCAGACGTAAAAACCCACCTAAACCCTCTCCTTTTCATTTGCCCTGGTACTTCACTGCTATTCTCCAAGTCTTGAAAGCCACCAAAACCCAAGAGCTCAAGCTTGTTAATTCTTGAAGTAGGCATAAAGTGCTTTCTGGGTTCTTTTCTTTTTGAAGTTTTCCGTGTTCTTTTATAGAGATTTTGGTGATATTTTTAGGCAGGGAAAGGAAAGGGATGGGGAAACTAGGAAAGAAAGCAAGGAAGTTTGCAAAGAAGAATTTACAGTCAGTGCTTAAAAGGCAGAGGAAGGTCAAGTCTTTCTTCAAAAAGAAAGCTTCTAAAAGTATGTCTAACTTTGCTGTTTGTTACTTTCATTGCGTTCTTTGCTTTTGTTGTTGCCGTAGCTTGAATTTGTTGGGTAATTATTGGTTTAGGAGATGGGAGAGCTCAAGCTGAAGATTCCGATGGAGAAACAGAAGAAAAGTATAGTGGAAGGTAAAGAAAGCAGGTGCAAATTAATGCTGCTGCGATTAGGCGCATTGTTTTGACCGTGAAAGATTGAGTTTAATTTTGTTCTGCTCTTAAGATATGATTAAGGGTTTCTCTTAAATAGTTCATCTGCTTCTAATTGATATTATATTTGTCTGTCTATGCTTGTTTGCTTACATAGGAGAATGATTTTGAGGATTGGGTTGTTTATTGATTTATTTTGTATGCAGAAACAATGAAGTTGAAGATTTTAAGGATATTTCCCTTGATATCGTATTTGGTGAAGAAGATAGTGATATGGATGGGGATGATTCAGATAGTGACGGATATTTATCTGAGGTTTTGAATTATGTTATGCCAACTTTGTTTTTGTTAAACTTAATTTGGCACATTTCCTTTGCAAGGTGTTTCTAACATTGTTGGTCATGGTAACTTATCAGGATACAAGTTGTTCATATAATGGTGAAACTAGAATTGAGAATCATCTGGAAGGTCAGGATACCATCACCAGTTTCTCTGGTATTTTTATTGTTTTTTTAAATTTTAATTTGCCCCTTTTATTTATGTTTTTAGTAATTTGCATGCAGAGTACAATGGTGGTGGTGATTTATCGGTGCAGAACAAGGAAATTCATTTAGAACTGGCAAAGAAAATGAAAAGGCTGAACAACTTGAAAGCCAAGGTGATCAAATCATAATTTTTTATTATCTCAAAATAGAGTTTTTCAAAGGATTTATAAGATTTTGAGTAATGTTTTTCATATAAAGTTAGAACTTCACTTTGTTGGTTGACTCTAAATTTTGTGAGTGCTAAAATCTAAACCTATCATAATCTAATTGTGATAGGGAATCTCGTTTTATTCTATAAACCCATTTAGGCTTTTGACCATTTGTCTGGAATCTGTGATAGTTTTTTGGTATTGAGTTTCTCTTGTTAGTTTCTGTACTTAAAATGTCTGCTAGGCAGCAGAATCCATTTTATGAATTTATTGTCATTATGTAGAGATTCAACTAAACTTTGTCACTTAAAATTTGACAGGATCCAGAATTTGCCAAGTTTTTGGAAAGCAACAAGGAACATCTGCAGACATTAAGGGATGAGGAAAATGTAAGCTATGAAGTCTTAATTTTTTTTTCCAGGACTCTTAATATCTTGAGAAATTAAAGGTGTGGATTTTTTTTGCAAATTCCAAGCTCCACTGGCTTGTATATCTATCTTATGACTACTTGATGTTTATATACGTAGCTGTCATCTATATTACTCTCCATATGATCTGTTCTAAGACAAAAGAAATTTCTCCCTCCATCAAAGTTTGTAATTTCCAGTCATTGAACCTTATATTCAATCTGGTTTGTGTCTGTTGTATCTTTTTAACCCCCCTTTATCAAGTTTTAACCATCTCTTCCTTCACAGCAGTATTCAGATGAAGAAGAGTCTGATGAGGATGGCAGGGAGTCCACAAATAAAATGGGGAATTTGAGTAGCTCTACTGTTGATTCTTTGTGTGAACTAGTCAAGGAGCAGAATAATGTTCCTGCTTTTGTAAGGCTATTAAACGGGTACAGGGCTGCCTGCCACTATGGATCTGAATCACCCACCATTGTTGAAGACAGCCACACTTTTTGCAAGATCTTGACATTCATGCTTCACGAGGCTGATAATATATTTCGTAAAATTCTGGGAATATCAGGCTCCAATGATAGGAAAGAGGCCATCTTGGAACTGAAGAATACTTCCAAATGGAAAACTTTGAAGCCAGTAGTCAAGTCTTACTTGAGAAGTACCCTGTTTCTCCTAAATGAGGTTACTGACTCTCAGATATTAGCCTTCGCCTTAACCAGACTCAAAGCTTCTATAGTATTTTTTGCTGCCTTTCCTCCTTTACTAGGCAGACTCATCAAGGTATATTAATCCTAGAATGTTACAAATTTGTAACTAACGCAACTAAGAAACCAAGATAACAATGATTTTCTGGGGATTATGATAATAGCATCTTCCTTTCATGTCTAATTTGTATATTACCAAGGCTTGCACAATTAATGCACAATTTTGCTTTATATTGGATGTTAGGGTCTTTAACTCTCAGGAATTTCAGACCTTAGCATTATTCAGTACTTGTTGTGAATTTGTTTGGTGTTTTATGTCAATCTTATGCTTTAAGCGGTTGTGCCTTACCAAGACTTGGAATTGTATGCAGATATCAGTTCATTTATGGGCAACGGGCAAAGGAACTCTATCAGCATGCTCACTTCTCATCATCAAAGATGTGGCTGTTGTGTTTAACTCAAATTGCTTTGAAACCTGCATGATTAAAGCATACAAGGCTTTTATTGACCACTGCAAGTTTGTGGATCCAGTTCTGTTTAAGCATCAACAATTTCTGAAAAGCTCCTTCATCGAGCTATGCTCTCAAGATCTGCAGAAAGCTTATAGCAAGGCAGTGGTTTCTATCCAGCAACTTGCCAAGATATTGCAGCTTGGTTTACGAACTAAGAAGGTATTCACTCAGAAAGCTATACCGGTACCTTGTTTTGTTTAATCCTAACATCGTTTTACATCTGTCCTTGGTTGCATTGCTGATTTTTGTACTTTATTTTTCAACTTTTAAAGAGTGAATTGATCAAAATTCTGTGTTGAAATGTTTCTTTTATGCAGGAAGCAGTAAAGAAGATATGCAGTTGGCAGTATGCTAACTGTGTAGATCTGTGGGTTGCATTTATTTCTTTGAATATACATGATTATGATCTGCAGCCTCTGCTTTATACGATAATTCAGATCATAAATGGAGTAGCTGTCCTGTTTCCAGGACCAAGATACATGCCTTTAAGAGTTAAATGCATCCAATGGTTGAATACTCTCTCTGAATCTAGTGGAGTTTTCATCCCAATTACATCATTAGTGCTGGATATTTTGGAATATAAAATAGGCAAGGAGAGTTCGAAACCTGGAAAGGACTTCAGCTTTTCATCTGCGGTCAAGGTCAGTACAAATTTTACTTATCCTGAGCCGGGTTTCTTATGTGGCTTATGTGGCGAGGCTGTTTAGCTCTATGATATGTGTTCAAACCTTTTATACTTGATTTCTTTTACTATCAATCAGTCAGTTTTTAAAATCCACCTGTTAACGTTCTGGCATTAAGTGTGCTGCATGCATGGTTAAACTGATGGTGGTTGTTTCCTGTGTAGTTGCCAAAGCATTGGCTAAAATCTCGAAACTTCCAGGACGAGTGTGTTTTTTCAGCCATTGAGCTGTTGGCGGTGCACTTTGCTCAATGGAGTTATCACATATCATTTCCTGATCTTGCAACCATTCCACTCATCTATTTGAGGAAATTCTATGAGACGACTACTATTGAGAGTTTACGGCGTGTGGTGAAGCGTTTTATTGATCAGGTAAATGATTTCTTTTCAAAGAGTAAGGTGTTAGATTATATCATAGTTAAGAAAGTTCAAACACGCTACAATCTACTTTTGAGATTGCTCTTGGGAAATGGTTCATAGGAATTTGGTAGTTAGTATAAGAGGAAAATAGTCGGGCATTATAGATATGTTTTAGAGATCTCTGTGAATCCAAGTCAATATAAGTAATGGGCTCGCTCAACACTCAGGCTTTTGTTGAGAGACAAGAGGCTTTCCTGCCTGGCCACTTGGTTCTTTAAGCTGAGTATCTAGGGCTTTCTGGGCATGGCGAGATCCTGACTTGTAAATCATTGAGCCTAGTCTAACAAAAAGGATTTCTTAAGAGGTTGAAACTTAGTTTATATTATATGTTGGCATAATTGTTTGAAAGCTCTGGGTTGTGATTGCAATCCTTGTGGTGGCAATATGTTTTCAGCACCTTGTTATTGTGACAATGGGAAATTCCTTAATTTTGATTATGCTAAATTTAACCATAATCATTGGTATTCAGCAGTGCTTTATTACTATTCTTGGAAGGATGTATGATTCACATAACACTATTTCTCATACTTGTTTTTAACTGTAGGTAGAGCAGAACATTGAGTTTGTCCGGAAGAAGAGAGATGAGGTTACTTTTTCTCCGAATGATCAGCAATCTGTTGAATCATTTCTTCAGGTTTGCCCCCCTCTCCTTTTTCTATGCATCCATCTGTGACCTATTCTCTTGTAGGACTCAGTGGATGTCACTTGTTCTAAATTTTATTTCTGGTTACTGTGCAGCTTGAAAAGTGCGGTGGCAATGCTCCATTTACAAAATATTACACAAGTGTAATTGAAAAGGCTGGTTCCAGAAATCTGCTTATGAATGGAAAAATAAGGTGCGCCCTCTATTTGGCCTTATTTTTCACTCTTATAATTTGCTGCACCGAATGGCTTGTGCTGTGATGGTGTCAGTTTTTTAGGCATCTTATCCCTGCTATGAAAACCCGTTTAAATAATCATGGGGCAAATGAATGAGGCGTATATTGACATATTTGGGCCTTACAGATGTTGAACTGAATGCTAAGTTACTAGTTGGGGTGGGCTGTTCCCATTTTGAATCAAACTGAACTGATAATTGAGTCATTCTGTCGCTCAATGCCAGATTTTTGATGTTGATATTCAATGACATCTGGAAAAGGAGATGCCAATTTTTTTTCAAATTGGATTTGGTTTATTTAATTGAGATTCCAATATAGCAGTCGTGTTAGGCCAAGACCAGAAGAAATAAGGTAATGCTGGGTCAGGCCCAGTGTAGTTGTTTCTACTAGGATTGCCACGCAATATAGTCACTGCATTGGCTCACCATTGCGAGCATGCCCCCTTGTAGCTGCAACATTGTAAATCTCTGTGCAATCTCTAATAAATCTGTATTTGACTATGATATATAATAACAAACTTGAGAAGGGCTTTGGTTTGTGGTAACTAAAACTGATGTTTTCTGTAGCTCCCTGGAGCAGAAGAAATCGAAAGGAAAGAGGCAACAAACTCCAAAGAACGCAATTAAGGTGGATTTGGCTGTTAATGCTGAAGGAAATTCACATTAAATTAGAACTATTTCGATGCGATTCGATGCGATGTAAACAGTGGAGAGAAATGGAAGAACTTCAGCTTTCCTACCACCATGTTTGATGTTTGTAAGATCATAAAAACTTAAATTACAGTATCTTACAGCAAATTTGAACCGCGTCTTATTTAGCCTTAAAAGACATTCTGATCTTCAAACAGGGTTCAAGTTCATTTTTGTTTAGATTGTAAGATGTTAGGTCTGACGAATCCTCGGTGAATCTTGTTCATCATATTTACGAGAAGAAAACTAAATAAAGTTTTGGGTTAATATTTGCTGTCTAAAGAGAGTTTGATTGTCCAAGCTAGTGAAGTTCGAACTAAGCGATAAAGATATGAAGCCCATCAAAGGTTCATGTCATTTCTTGCATTACGTGATCAATGATGGCTAATATTTGGTCAGTATCATATTATTTTGCTTGTGGCTAATATATTAATTAAACATTATTGAAACATAATTGAAGCGGCCATCTCATACAACTATGGTCGTGCATGAAACTGCTCTTCTATTTCCATGACATGGAAAGCACTACATATATCTTTTAAATAGCTTCACGTTTGTGTAATAATATTTCTAGATCTTATTGTGCTCCATTAGTGGGTGGCACTTTTGGGAGCAGCAATAAACGAAAACAGATGCTTGCAAGCTGTTTACTTTGCTAGCCCCTTTCTTCATAAATTATACTTTGTCAATTGAAGTCAATTTTGCTCGTTTTAGTTTTTCCTTAACCAGGACTCATCTTTGGGGTTCTTGGACCACGGGCAAGGGCAACTGATATGCTGGCCGGGGCATTATAACGTGTTATGACATCCTGTAATTAATGATCAATATTGGAACAAGTGGGAATACATGTATATTGTATACAATACACACACACACACTTAAAAAATTATGATCTAAGCCATGTTCACGCGTTCCCTGGGAACAAAATTTTAAAGGCGATGGGCGTCTCTGATTGAATAGTTTTTAGCCTTTTCGTCATCCCTAGGTCCCTGTTGAATGCTTGGGAGCTAGCCACCAAGCAATTATACCCGTCTGTGATTACAAAAAAGGGTCATCATAGTTTATTGTCGCGTTTCACTACACGGTCAATTTTGGCCTGCTGAACTATACATGCTGCCAGGACTCCGCTGACCTCTCACACAATTGGTGCACCACCAAGTGATGCCTTAGCCCGAGCACTGGAATGTTGACTGTTGCACCCCAAAACCCTAAGCAAACTCCACGATCCTTTCCCTCTCTTATTCCCACTACTCGTTTCAATCACCTTTTCAGATTGAATCATCCTCGATGGGCTCTTCTTGCTCTGCCTCATCTTGATATCGCTTAGCTCCATCTCCATTGGAAGTCTTCCAACTCCAAATGCCAAAAAGTACCATCTTGGCTTCGTTGGGGTCGCTAGTATTGATACCTTCTTCATCGAAAAGTCATACCTATCATCGCATTTCCTTGTTGCGAACCCATGATTCTCTGATAAAGGCTCTTGCAAAGTCTTGTCACTCTTTTCCTGTAGCTGTTTTGATGATGTGGCCCTTGACTTGTTGAAAGAGGATGATTTCCATGGGAAAATGAAGCTCTTCTTGGTATTTTTAGCTTTCTTTGTGCTTTCCAGGTTCTGTGTTTTTTCTGCTACTGCTTCTCCTTTGCAAGTAATGAGCTTTCCACAGAAGATGATTTCATCTTTGGGATAAATATTAGAGGCGGTGAAGTCTTCGCTGAAGAACTCGAAGAAATCTTGATCAAAAGACGATCCCAAGCTTTGATCTTCTCTGGAGAAGCCATCCCAATTAGAAGCATAACCATTTAAAGGAAGATCACATAGAGATAGTGTTTCTGCTGCATCATCAAAATCTTGCAACTCACTGTTGTCATGTACCGGTACTTGATGAAGGCTCGTTTCTTTTGCAACCATTGTGAATATCAATTAGCAACGGCAAGAAAACTTGAGGGTTCCACAGAGAACTATGAAGAGATTCTTGAAGGAAGTTTGCAAATGGCTTTGCTGTAGATTGATGAAAAAAACTGGCCAAGTTGTCACGACTATATATAAGCAAGGAGCTTGAAGGGAAGATGCTTTGACATTTTGCTTAAAAATAGGTTGTTGAGAAGGAGTGGGGGCGGCTTCTAGAGGGCAAAGAACAAAGAAGATGAAGTAAAAGAAAGTAGCAAGTATCCAGAATATTAATACAATTCTTGATTTTAGAAACTCCTTCTAGAAGAGCAGGCGGTCAATATCGATGAACAAAACAGGTTTAATTGTCCCGAGCTTCAAGTTTTTCTAGAGGTTGATTAAAGATTTCGCAACATGTATCTTCAGGGTCGGCTTGTTGGAACTTGGAATATTTTTAGTGGTTAGTTAGGGCACAACGCTTGTCTCTACGTAGCTGTCTGTTTTTTAGAAAAGAAAATAGGAGGATATATGGAGCTTTCGTGTGATGTCAGAGTGATATATGCATAGTTCCATTATTATTATTATCAAGGACCCAATTTGGTGTCTGGTAAGCATACACGGGGCCATAAATTCTGCGTTAAACCTCCCTCCCTCCCTCCCTCTCCCTCTCTCTACCGCTGATCGGGCACTCTTTGTAGTTTGTGGTGAGATAAAAGGCTTATTGAAATTTTTTTATTTTATTTTTATGTTATTATGATGTATGATATTAAAATAATTTTTAAAAAATAAAAAAATATTATTTTAATATATTTTCAAATAAAAAATAATTTTTTAAAAAACCATACTTTCAAATTCTGCCGAATTAAACTTGTGGGTCTCTGCCTTGTTTAATTAGCCCTTAGCACTTAATTGCTATTCTGTCTTCCACGTGGAGCGTGTTGAGATCTAGAAAGTCAATGGACACATCAAAATACACTTAATTGCTATTGTGTCTTCCACGTGGAACGTGTTGAGATCAAGTTAATATGTTGTCACTGTTATCATCTGAGAAATTGTTGCACGATACTCGTGCATGAAAATGAAGGAATTCGGAAATGAGTATGCGGAGGTAACCTTTTTGTTAGTTGATATTTTACCACAAAAATAAATAAATAAAAAATATATTTTTAAACAATGAAAGTTGCAGACTGTTAATTTTAAGAGCCGATCGTTGTCGATTTTACCATTCAATTATCAACACAACGAATGCATGGAGTAAGAGTGATCCTAAAAAACCATATAATCGATGACTAAATGGTAAGAACTTGAGATTAAAAAATTTATTTTTCTTGTAGTTTCAAGTTCAAGTCATGTGGTTGCTAATATGATGACTACTGGAGATTTAAATAATCGATAACTTTAGAGCTCGTGAAATTTGTCGTGATGCACGTAAGTTAATCCGGACATTCACATTAATAATAATTAAAAAAAAAAATGCTCTTAAGGGATTGCATTCGGACATCTTACTAAACAATTAATAGTTATAGAGAAATATTATTCAATGATAAAAAAATTATGCGGTGCCATTTGTCTGATATATATACATTGACAAAAAATATGGTTTTATGTCACTTGTTTTCGTTTCTGGAGAATTTAACAAAATTAATGACAATATTAACGTTTTAAATATAATTGATTGTTAATTTAATTATCTAGGTGATTTCCTACTATTAACTACTATACTTAAAAAAGTTTGGGTTTTTTCCACCCATCGGGGTTCATATGAACACCACCTCTTTTTTTTTCCGTTTTATATTTTGTTTTGGGTATTTTTTTTTAATTTTACCATTTAATATTTTATTAGTTTTGAATTGGTTGCTATGGTTTATTTTTATTAGTTTTTTACAAAATTATCACAATTTCAAATAACATGTCCTAATATTTAGTTAGTGTTTAATTTTACAGGTATTTATTTTTGTTATCATATTATTAAATAAAAAATAGTATTTTTAAAGAAAAGTTTTTAAATTTAGTAAAGTTCATGATCCAGTTGTGGATTTGAAAAGTTAAACCATGAAACTTGGGTCGATCTAATATATCGTTATTAATTTATGTATAAAAAAAACATATTATCTTGATTTGTTTTAAGTCAAACCTTTCTTTTACCGGTTATCCAAATTGTTTTTTAATTGATCAAGTCGACTTGATCAAGTTGAGACAACTCCCATGCGAGTTAATTTAAACTCGGACTAGATAAAAAAATAAAGTAAAAAAGTTTAAACTGAATTTAGTAACATTAATATAATATAAAATAGTTTTTTAAGAACTAAATATTTTTACATTCAATTTTTTTTTATCTGACACCACATAAGGCGAGCTAGGAACTTAATGTCCTCTAAAATAAAGTCACATCTCTTCTCTTTATGCTCACAAAATAATTGATTTCTATGCAAAAAAAAAAAGAAAAACCGTGTGAAAAAAAAAATCTTGGTTTTCCATGGCTCCCCTCTGCCAACAAAAAGGAAAAGAACTTGTTGATCTTCTTTACCTTTTCCATCTAACCCTGACCCAATAACAAATAAGAGGAATAAATAATGGAACTATAGGAAATAAAACTATTATCAACTAATTAAGCAAAAAGAAATTTCGTAACATGTGACATACAAGGGCTATATATTTTTCATTAATATTCTCATTCATTTTAAATTATCATTTTTTTCCTTAAAAAAATAATATCCAAGAAATTATTACATAAACTCCATTCGGTCTACTTAGATCATGTAATTCAGTAACCTTTAGATAAAAAGTGAAGTCAAAGGCTCTTTGTATATAATGTCATGACCAAATACGAGAAAAATTGATATAAGATCATGCTAACCCTAACATTATCTTCTCTAATTTACCCAAAAACACTGTGAATATTTCCTGTGACTCGGCGCATAACTTCTCTTCGTACGTAAAGGGGAGAAAAGAAGATGCATACCACTTTATAGTAGTAGTTAGTAAAGTTGAAACAGAGTTATTACTCGCATCCTGTTTTTTTTAAAAATATTCCTTTAGATCCAATGAATTGGCTAACTAATTTAATTACTTTTGAATTCAGTCAACCCCTACAACGATTGATCGGTGGGACGATTCATTCAACACCTAAAGTTGAACAGATTAAGATGTTTGTGTCATGAGGAGCTTCAAAGTTCTTTCTGCTAGTTGCATATTGGTTGGTTTCATATGCTTTTTCCTTGTAATGCAAAAAGAAAAGAATCAAGAGTATAAAGATTATAAAACTAATAAAGACCCAGAAATATTCCAGGACAAAAGCTTCCTGCACAAGCTCTCTCTGTTGATTTATGACGTCCTGACTTCACAAGGGGGGTGACAAGTTTGATTTCTTGCTCATTGAAGAACCATACCTATCAACACTTATTGTCCTTCAATTGCATGCCCTTTTTTAGTACTCTCAAGATGATCACTCTTTTCTTGCTTCTTTATCTTTGGTGACACAAGCTCTCTCTGTTGATTTATTGGAAGAGTATGATACGTTTGAGGGAAGATGGAACTCTTCTTCGTACTTTCTAGTTTGTCTAAATTCTCTAGATTCTGTTCTGTTTCAGCTGCTACCACTGTTTCTCCTTTGCAAGTTATGACCATTCCACAAAAGATGCTGCTGCCTAAGGAATGAGCTGTGGAGGCAGCATTGGCCCATTCTTCACAGAAAAAACCCGAAGAAATCTTGATGATCAAAAGAGGAGCATCGATCTTGTTTGGAGAAGTTATCCCTGTAAGTACTGTCGCAGTTTCTTAACGGAGGATTAGCAGATGAGAGTTTATTTTACATCTCCAAAACCATGCAAGCCAGTATTTTCTTGTGTACTGTTTGACGAGGGTTAAATTCCTTGGTACTAATCATTGTATCAGAAAATTAATAGATAAGAGAAAAGATATGAATCAAGTGAGTAATCAGTATTGTATGGAGCGCTTATTGAAAATGTCAAGTTTTAGTTATTTATCAGAAGGGGAAAGATAGACAGAAAGGAAAGAATTTTGGTTCATGTTGATACAGTTGGCTCCTTCTGGAAGACTGGGAATACAGAAAGAAATGTATGCATTATGGGCCTGAATCCTTCTAGATTTCCTTATTTTATTAACGTACGTTCATATCAGTATTTTCCACTCCTTACCGCGTTTTGTCGGATTCTTTGTTAGATTTTAACGACGAGACTCGTTTAGGGTTTGGCTTATAAGTTTGAATCAGAAAGCACATTGGCATGTATCGTATGAATTCAGGTAAAAAGACCCAGCAAACACATCAGTACCCATTTTATCCTTACTTTTACCTTTTTGTGAACTAGTTATAGAGTAACTACGCAACTTCACCTGTCCTAAAAATGGTTTTGAACTGAAATTATCTTTTAATAAATTCTCTTGGTGATTCTTTACGATTTTTCGATATCACATCAAATTTCATTTAGTGGAGTCAAATTAGGACACCAATAAAAAGGAAAAAACATTATATTTCATGTTTTTTTATTCTAAAAATAAGTAAGTAACAATTATTTTTTAATATGTTTTTTTTGTTTAGAAACGTTTGATTTTTTCCTAGATTTCCTTAAAGTTTTTTAAAAGTACATGAAATATGTTTGAAAATACGATGATAATTGTTTTTTAAAGTTTTTTTATTTAAAAATATATTAAAATAATAATTTTTTTAATTTAAAAAAATTATATAACACATCAAAACAATCAAAAAATATAAAAAAATATATAATTTTATAAAAATTAAATTAAATTTTTTAAAAAAATGGTTGAAATAACGTTTCAAAAAAACTTTTATAGCATGTTTGTTTCTATATTTCAAAAATATTTGAAAAAAATTGATTTTTTTTAATTTTTAACTTTAAATTAATTTTTTTATGTGTTTATTATTTTAATATATTAATATCAAAAATAAATTTTTAAAAATAAAAAAAATATTATTTTAATATATTTTTAAATAAAAAATAACTTCTACTATAATACCACTTCATAACATCTATTCATATCCAAGTAAAATGGGATTAAACAGAGCAGGTGGTGGGATTTGTATCACCTTTTCAAGGCACTCACCTGTGTGATTGGCTTTCCACTTCGCGACGCCTAAAATGGACCGTGATGCTCCGCGTTTGGGATTTTTTTTTTTTTTTACTTGACCGTTTCTGCCAAAACGACATGGAAATTACAC
>Ga0307517_10009744_pt1 | contig 13576 bp, 12 predicted proteins | sample 23_EM_MG_FD_194515 | JGI IMG/M metagenome (GOLD analysis project Ga0307517, IMG submission 194515) | Populus trichocarpa ectomycorrhiza microbial communities from riparian zone in the Pacific Northwest, United States - 23_EM | ecosystem: Host-associated > Plants > Roots > Unclassified | place...
CCCCCCCCCCCCCCCCCACGACGAAAAGCTTACTACGACGTGTGAACGGCATTGTCGCCGTAATCCTCATTCCTGATACGGCAACTGAACAGAACTGTGCGCAGATCAGTGGTCCTTTTTATTATTATTTTGGCTACCCTTGGGATGAAAAGTGGCTTACGAGGAATGTAGTCATCCCGCCCAAGACTGCAGACGGAATTGCCACGAGGGATGCAGCAAATTTTGAGAAAATTCCCATAATTATCAGGAAGAAACTATACCAAGTATGAGTTATTATGATCCGCGAGTGTTGTGTGCCTAAGAACAGAAAATTTCGACGGGATTACGGACCAACACGCATACCCGGCACTGCGGTTTGCGCACCGAGTGAGAGCGATGACTCCCTAATGCTTTGTTAACCAAGACGTCGCGGACGTGGAGGAGGCCTGGGGAGGCGGCGGTTCGTACATTGTTCTGAGCGTACGTGCTCACGGGAGTGATGGTGGCTAAACTTGCTAGAAGTCCGTTGATGCCATCGGCCAAGAGACCCCCCTGGATACGTGAGTCGAACATTTTGCCCTCGACATCTAGTCTGGAGACTGTTCAAGTGTTAGTATCAATCGCCCTCGACCGTGTAGGAAGAGGATATGAATACCGTCGCATGTTGCGCTGATATCGCCAATAGCTTCGCACGCTAGAATTATATAAACGGCTAATGTCCTACGAGCAAATTAGCAAGGGAGAGGTTGGCGTTAGCTTGGGACATACGGCAGTACGAGTGGCCCGTATATCGAGAGTTTGAATGTGTGGACCCAGATAAAGGAAACAGCAGGAGCCTAGAGTCGATCAATATAATAAACGGGTATCTGCACGGCATACAATTCAACATTACCAGATCGATACTCGCTTTGGAAAAGTAGCCAGTTCCTGCGGCAATAATGCATCCAAATAGAAGTCCGATGACGACGCTGGTGGACTGCATAATAGGACCTAGGTTTTACTTAGCATTAAGCAATCCTGGACTAGACATAGGTTGTTTACTTCCAAATCGCTCGCACACAATGATAGCGACGAAGACGGAGAATCCAAGGCCTGATGAGAGAGGATTAGCCACAACCCGCGTTACAAGCTCAACGTTTAGAAAACGGACCGATAAATTCTGCAGACCCCCAGGGCAGAGGATGCGGAGCTGCAGTATTAGGACATAAAGAAAAGAGTCCCGTTTGAGGCATCGCAGCGCACGGCCCATTCCCTCCAGCCCAATTCTTAAAACCTGATGCAATCAATTTGACACCAACGAGCATCACAGTCGGGCCGGTGACCAGCGGAGGGAATATCCTTTTGAGGAGTCTAGGTGGCATAAAGGAAAGCGCGATTTCTAAGAGCGCGCAAACACATCCGGTTCCAAGAATCGCACCTGGATAAACTTTAGGTAAGTTTTTGGTGTTCGATTGTGGATTGTCACCTGTCACAACTTACCGTAACCGTCTGGACAAGGCAACTTCACACCACCTTTACCAGTTGGACCTACGATTTCTAGGGTTAGGAAAGGGATTTCGCAAGGTTTGGTTTTGAAAAAGTCACATACACTGTTTCACATGAATCACGGTCAGTAACGAGCCCGTAACCCTTGATATTTTATGTTCTTACCTTTCCATTAGCATACATCTGTTCCAACGCGCCCAGAGCAACGGGTATAATGGCGAACGAGGTTCCCACACTACTATGTTTAGCATCATCCTATTCTGGCATCCATGGTTCGGTAGTACAAGACTCACACAGATATAAGGCCAGTCCCGATATAATAACTGCCGGTGTACATCCTATCTATCAGCTAAAAACCTTAAAAGAAAAAGCGCACCATCCATGCTGCACTCCCCAGGACCATGCAAGCCGAGTACATACGGAGTGCCCCAGATGTGGAATCTGGTAATCTGGATGGCAGACAATATACCGCAAACAACCAATGAGGTGGAAACGAGGTATTGTTGGTCTCTCGCCAATAGGTTCGCACCTCCTGCACCTCCTAGGATTATCGGTGGGGAAACTACTCCCGCCAGCATTGCCAGAGCACTATTCAATAACATGAGCGATATCAGCAAAAAGCTCAACTGGGATAAATGAGTGTATGTCACGCAATTGTCAAGGATACAAGTATTATATATTGGGGGAAGGAAGGTTGGAAACGCAACTGTTGAAACCCCAGCAGTAGTGCAAGCAATACCGGCATCCGGTCGTCTAGTCCGAAAAAAGGCGCTGATCGCCGCGGCTTCCTCATGAATGGGATCCTAGGCTACATTGTTGGATTTTTCTCCTGGTAAGTATTGTGCCTTGCATCTGATTTCTCTTCTACTGCGCAGAAGAAGGCAGGGGTAGAATGGATGGGTGGAAGGATGGGTGGAGATGGGCATGGAGGCTCATAATTCCCATACCCGAAACAAAAAGGCATAATCGTAGCTGCCGATAAGTCCCTCCCTGTCGCGAGCAAACAAGCATGTCATTAGCGATTGATTTGACCCGACATGATCATGACATGACCTGCCATCGCGTCCACAATCCCGAATTGTGCTGAAGAAGGGATGCGCATACTTCGTCAAAAAGGCCTTCTTAACCCGGCGAGCGTGATCTCCAAACGCGCTTTTGCGCGCCAGCGACGGAACAATCTGGTCGGGCTCAGTCATTTCGATACTGTGTCGTGCCGTGAGGCCTGAAGCAAGGCGCAAATTCAACCGCAACACCAACAAAAGGAGCACTGATCAGGGAGTATCGTATGGAGGCAAGTCCAACAAATCCAGTGATACTTGTCAATCCAAGCTGGTATAGATAAACGATTGAAAAGGGGGAAAGGCACGGATGGTGGGTTCGTTATTATATTACAATTCCTTCCAACCTGAAAAAACTGTTCTTGGAGATCAAGCTTTATAGTAGGAGCCTTGGTAGATATGTAGGCATATGGGTGGGTCTGTGGCAGGTGGCAGGTATGTATTATGCCATGGAATCAAGTGCAATGCGATTCGCATGGAACCACCGGTTTGATAAGGGCGAACAAGAATTAGAAGCCATCATAATATGACACTGCACCGGTATCGCTACCGGTAACATTTAAGCGAAGTTAAGTTGAAGTGAACTCTCATTTGATAAGCCGCCTCTCTAGGGGTTCGTGCTCAGGAGGACTATGAAAATATCAGTATTACTCGTATACATTACACCAAGTTATCACTCAACCCTGCAATACCCGCACCCCAGCTTCCCGCGCCGCCATCTCGCTGTTCTAAACCGTACGACACAGCTTTCTTTTTTCTTCTTCTCCCTCCAATTCGCTCACAGACTCCTGACATCCTGCATCAGAATAAGTCCGTCACATAGCCATCCAGTCACAAAAGATTTTCACCGTTTTTTGCTTCAATAGTTCTTTTTTTCCTGAGGGAACGGGACCCGGATCGATTGTCAGGACAAAGCACGATCCGCCGCCCCGTCCCCGCCGTCGTAGCGCAGAACAGCCACGTCCGCGAGGCTCTCGGACCCTTCCTTATGCCACAAGAACAGGGCCGATTGACAACAGCGGGATCGGAGGAACCTCTGAATAACAGTTTTCAGATATCCACGGGGGTCATAATTACTCGACCGAGGGTAGGTAACCAGCATTGCAACTACTGTAATGTACCCCTACTCAACTCCTCACACCTAGTTCATCACCGCCAAAACTCTCAGTTCATTAATAGTCAGGGCTATTGAACTCTGACATGTTCTACAGTCTAGCCCGGAGCATGCCTGAGACGAAAAACACTGGTTAGTGGTGCGCCACTTATTTACATCTATCGATTTTATTATTATTGTGTTTATATATAATTATTGTGTTTTTTTTTCTCATGAAATGTTCATAATTTATTATAGTCATGAGTCCAGGCTCTCGTACGAGGCTGGGGACAAAAATGATGAGCAGAATGGCAGGTAACAACCGAAACAATGCTACTTCACACTTCCTATTCAACATATTCTGGGGTGCAAAAAAATTCAAAATTTGATATCTTGGTCCAGAATTCTTTCAAATATCTCTCCAAGGAATTACGGATGATTGAAGAATTATGCAATGTTGTAAGTTGAAGTCAAAAACAGCGCCAAGCCTTGCCATTTCCCATACAAAATTTCACAAATTACACCAAGACCAATGTACCCACTCTTACTCTCTTAAGAATTGCGCAACCAGTTTAGATACAGACTTCTAAAGGTTTGGAGGGTAAAATCTAGAGAATTATTGTGCAAATGGAGGAAGATTGAGCCCAAATTGATTTAGTAAATCAGTGGCTAGAAGGTTGTGAATATAGCAATGCAAGGGGGAAAACCCTGCATAACTACATGTACGGGAAGATGTTATTTTCCAGCAGGAGATAAGGGGAGGGGTGGTTAAAAAGCAAATAAACCCCTGTTTTGGTTATAAAACCTGATTTTTTTGTAAAATCCTGTGAGATTAATTCTAACTGATGACAGGAAAACTCTGGCATGTACTCTAAAGTATAGCCTAGAAAAATCTTAATATAACAAAAGAAACTATATCACCATGTTCATGACAAATAACATGTAAACCATAGCTTACGCAATAATTATAACAAAAAGGATAATTATCAAGTGGGTATTTCCATATTGTCTCCAACTGACTTCATATCTCAGGTATTCTTAGGGTAGAAGGAGTATTGTGCGGTATGGGTATCGTGTAGGTAGTTGCAATTCAAACAGTGGAGTAGGGAACATCAGCAAAATATTAGTTCTTCTTCCTGTGAGTCAGACGAACAGGACCCACAGGACGGACCTGGCGTAAACTCCCATTTTGGATGTGACATCGATCCGACGCTGTGTGCGGAAGATTCGCTCAACGTGACGTTGGGCTCTGACAAGGTCCTGAAGCGCACCCTACGGCCTGTAGGTCATGACACCATCCAATGCTTGCTTATAACATCCTGACGTCTTCTGAGACTCGGGTATCATTTCCTGGGGCCTTCAGATGCTAGGCCATCGTGTTCAGACGCAATCCTAGTCTCTGTTGTATGCGTCTTCTCCATCCCGAGACCTATACCCTTCCTCCCTTCGTCCTAACCTCTGGGCTATTTACCTGATCATTCCAGATGCCAGTCATCTGTTGTCGTGCCTTCCAGGCTCACGATACTCCCGCTCTCTATTTGGACGTGCTGATCACATAGCCACTATTCTGAACCTCTTCCTCACACTGGCCAATGTTCTAGATTCAAGTTGGTTTCCTAAAATTATCGTGATATTGCTCATAATTTATTCCTGTTATCCCAACACCCTATACTACTGTATCTACTATGATACTATGTGACTATTGCATATGATGTGTATTACCCCTGCTTCTGCAGGTACCATCAGTAGAAAAAGAGAAAGATATACCTACAGGTACAACTAGTTAGGCGCACAGACTCCCGGTAAGGGTTTGGGGATCAGAGTTACCCTACCTTGACATGCACGAAATTCAATGATTAAAGATAACACCCACCTCTGGCCCCGGCGTTGGAACGGTGCGGCATCACGGGCCACGTGGGTAGTTGGGTCACAACACCAAAGACCACGAGCATTGAAACACATGTTATAACACTGTATACGTCGTGGCTGTCCATCTGACCGCATCCTCGTTGTGGGATATAGGAGGCAAGACATGAGGGCACCATCTGCAAGTAGGAGCAGGTGAATCGGACAATGGCTCATAAGGTTACAGACACTTGAAGACAGATAGTCGGAAGAGTGGGTCGAAGGTAACAGGACATTTTGTATACATGTTAGGCCCCGCTTACCAACAAAGACGCGTATGGTATGAAGGAGGTAACTATGCCCAGTAAGTGGATCGGGTGAATCCACAAAGGACATGTTGGTAAACGATGGAGTCTGAGGGAAGAAACCTAGAGGTGCGATCCTGGGGACAAGTCATATAATACGGAAGAGAAGAATACGACATGTGGTCGCATACCAAATTCTCAACGGAAACAATCAAAGAAGAATAACCAGCTTCTGTCTAGCAAGTTAGACCCCCTCCGTGAAGCACGGGGCAAAGATAATTGGTAATTATTGCTGTCAATGGATAAACGGATAAGCTAACGCCTGACGTGGTCTCAACACCATTAGGAATAACGGTAGCGCAGACCAATATGTTGACCATGAGAGCAAGAACATGTGCTTGAAAGCTGTCAGGGCCTACGAGTGTTCGCAGAATTATTAGTGAGATACTGAGTTAGTATAGAGATAGCATGAATTCCGCGATTGCTGAGATGCGGAATATAAATATCGCAGCATCTGCGTGGCTATTAGACATAACAAGAATGAAGAAGAGATTAGCAATAAAATAAGTTTTGCTACTTGATCGTGACCAATATTTTGACTATCTATACCGAAGTCCCCTATTGTATCTAGCCTACATTACTCGTGTCTTCTTAACAAGCTTTCCGATACAAGACGATACAGGTCGTAGCTGTCAGAATACCTCATGGCGAAGCCAGCTGATACTATATTGATACTTGTTATCATTACAGAGACGAATGTCTGGCCGAGATGCTTAGACTCCCAAACACGAGACAGTTTTCGAACCAAGACTGTTGAGGACTACCTCAATAGACCAAGTAATTACCTCTACCGCCATAGGTGAAAAAGGGACACTTGAGCCCTGCCCCGAAGACTATGGTCACTATTGAAGATATCGCTGCACTGGATCGATACCAGTACGGCGAAAACTTCATATATCATAACCCAGCAGAAAGGTCCAATTGAGTTTGGTACACGCAGTACCCACACACAGACAGGTGCTCGACTAAGTACTTCAAGATACGAGAAGCTGGGGGAGGGGACAAAATATAAGTTTCCTATTTTAAGAAGTCTGAAGAATTAACTTCTAACCCAAGAGGGCCTGAGGCAATGGAGTTGTAACAGGAAGAAGGTGACAAGCTGTCCCAGACCTCAGCGCCAAGTGTGGAGACAACTCACATCTGGCTGGTCAGGTCGTCTTCGGCTGATCAAGCACCACAATCACCGTGACCGCCAAAGGGCTTGCTAGCAAGGCATGGAAGAGAAAAGGCAGAAGGTTGAAAACCACCGAACCCACCAATGCTCCCATCATGAGTATTCGGATGGGAAAATTGGACCGAATTTTTGCACAATTCCATTCAAAGCTCACAGAGAGTCAAGATGAGCGACATCTGGCTTTCAATTCCCTACAAACCAATGTCTGCTTAATGGCCCAAGAACTGTTAAAAGTCAAAACAGGGTTGAAAGCGGTGTGGAAATTGTAGGACGAAAGCTCGCCTGAATACAGGATCAGGTGCGAATGCTAGACGTAGATTCCGCGAAAGGCCAGGAGAGTTTTGCAACATCAGTCGCTTGACGTCCTGGAGAGACCAATGAGAGACAGACCAGGCAGGAGGCTGTCACATCCCAGCTCCATGAAACAGGGAAAGGAACAGAGGTGTACTCCATACATGGTGACCTACTGTTGGATCAAGAGATCGTCTGGATAAATGAGCAGCATAAACGGGAACTTGACAATCATGAGATAAGCATTAATCTCATGAAACTGTTAGGTGGTAGCTTCGGCATGAGGTATTTCGACAGCTAGGACTTGAATCGATTTATATCGGAGAACTCACTAAGAAGACGCGAGTAATGTAGGCTAGATATAATGGTATACTTCGGGATAGATCGTAGAAGTATTGATAACGATAAGATGAAAACTTATTATATTGATAAGATCTCTTCTCCGTGCTTGTTGTCTTAAATAGCAGCGAAGATGCCTCGATATTTATATTCCGCGTGTGAGCAATCGCGGTATACAAGCGAACTCTATACTAATTAAGTACCATGCCTGCAACCCGGCGAACTTCACCTAGGTGTGAACACTCGTAGACCCTGAAAACTCTCTACCACACTTTTTGCTCCCATGGCTAACTTATCGGGCTGTGCTTCTGTTATTCCTTATGGTGTGGAGACCACGTCAGGTGTCAGCTCATCCGTTTATCCATTGACAACAATGATTACAAATTATCTTGCCCCTGGGCTCAACGAGGGTAGTTTCACTCGCTGGACAGAAGATGGCGATTGTTCTGTGGTTGGTTCCGTCGAGAATTCGACATGCAACAGGATGTTGTATTCTGGTCTTCCGGCATTACATAACTTTTTCTCGGGATTGTACTTATAGGCTTTTTCCCTCAGGCTCCATCTTTTACCAACTTGTCCTCTGTGGATGCACCCGATCGACTTACTGGGCATAGTTACCTCCTTCATACTCTACACGTCTTTGTAGGTACGACAGGACTAACATTCGTGCAAAACGTCCTGTTACCTTCAACCCACTATTGCGAGTGTATGTCTTCAACGGTCTGTAACCTTATGCGTAGTCATCCGATTCACCTGCTTCGACTTGCATAAGGTGCCCGAAGGTCTCCCCTCAGATACCCTGCGAACAGGATCTGGTCGGACGGATGGCCGCGACGTATACGGTATTATAGGATGTGTTTGATCGATAGTGGTCTTTGGTGTTGGGACACAACTACCCAGGCCGTGAGTGATGATTCGCTGTCCCAATGCTGGGGCTGGAGTGGGGTGTGATCTTTTTCCTTCGAAGTTCATGCGTGTCGAGGTAGGGTAACTTTACCCTGTAAATCCTTTTGCGGAGTCTGTGCGCCGAACACGAGCTGCCCTCTTCGAAGTGTTCGTCCCGAATACTCTGTGTTTATTATACAATCTATCTTGCATCTTGAGCTCCACATAGTAGAGGTAAAAACCACCAGCGTTTACTTGTCCACCGATGGAAAACCTCTCTTATGTTACACGACCTCTCTCGTGCCCGGCATCTTTGAGTTTTCTCTATGAAACCTTTCCACCTCTTCCGGCGCATTCTTCATACCTTCGGGTGGTTCCCACGTGTTTTCATCCTCCGCACAGCCCTTCCATTTCACAAAATACCGAAGCTCTTTGATCACTTTATTCCTTCCTCGAACATTTGGCGTGTAGGAAATGATCTCGCTCTTGACGACCGTTTCCACCCCCCATTCTAAATCCCCCTCCATGTCTTCGGGGTCTCTTGGGGGTTCTTCACAGTTTGGTCGGCTTGAGGCCCGGTAAGGCTCCAACAGCGAAACGTGAAAGACAGGATGAATTTTCCACCCCGGCGATATTTCTAACTTCTATGCCCTACTTCCTTTTCTTTCCAAGACATTGAAAGAGCCATACAGTTTTGGACTTAGCTTCTTCGAGGGTCATTTGGTACGTATGTTTCTCGCATTCAACAGTACCAAATCGCCAACCTCGATGCTAGGTTGTTTCGTCCCTTTTCGGTCATAATATTACTTCATCGATTCGGATGTATTCTCTAGGGTTTCATTCGCCTGTCGATGTATGTCCTGCATCCAGTGAGCATACATTGTCGCCCCGGGGTTATGAGCTTCTCTTTCTTTCATCCATTCCGTCAGTGCATGAAAGCCGTGGTTGGCGAAGAATGGAGTCATTTTGTGTGCGTTGGTAGCCGAGTTGATGTAGGCATGTTCTGCTAACGGCAATAGTTGATACCAGTCGTTTTGATCGTAATTGACAAATGTTAGTAAGTAACCTTCCAGCACTTGGTTGGTTCTCGCCGTTTGTCAGTCAGTTTGAGAGTGGTACGCCATTGACATGCGTCTTTTAACTCCTAGCATTTTGCACAATGATTCCAAAAATTCACCAGAAAACTTCGTGTCCATATCCGATATAATCTCGGTCGGTAATTCGTGAACTTTCTAGACTTCCCGAAGGAAGGTATTCACAATATCCTTTGTGGTCGCATTTTCGTCGAGGCCGATAAAATGCTCCATCTTGGTGAACCCGTTTAGTACTACCATGATCTGGGTCTTGCCTTGCGATTCGGGTAGTTGTGTGATGAAGTCTGTCGCTATGGAGGACCAGGCGGCATAGGGTACTTCTAAAGGTTGAAGTAACCCGTACTTAGCATGCCGTAGGGATTTACTGTGTTGACATTCGTCGCAGGATCGTGCGTAGTCTCTGATCCATTCGGCGTGTCCTTTCCAGTAGAAATCCCTTGTTACTTTCTCAATCGTTTTTTCCTGTCCGAAGTGCACTGCTACTATTGAGTCGTGACAGCCTTGGGCTATTTCAGTTTGAAGGGCTTTGTCTTCAGGGATGTACAATCGCCATTTGTAGTATATTAACCCGTCCTTCTCTATCCATTCGTTCGGCATCTTTTTTCCGCCTTCTCTTAACATAACCAGTTCACGGCCAGGGTCTTGCCACCTCTCGTCCTCCTTTCCAGCCCATCTAATCTTGTCTAGAAATGCATCGTTCATTGTTCGCGTCAGGGCTGCATGGACGTGAGCACTTGATAACATTTCTCTTTCTTTCGTCAGCCTAGGGTGATAGCCGATATCCGCCGCGCTAAAGAATTCGTTATTGTCTGTTTCTGCGTAAAGGAAACATATTTTGACTACTCCTTCTTTAGCCGTAATCGATCGCTTGAGGTTTAGATCACATGACCCAAAACCCAATTTCCCTCCCTCGGTTGTCTCTAGATGGTCTACCTCCATGGCGTCGGCGTTCGCAATATTTTCTTTTATGAGTTGCGCTATCCGATCTCCTGCCTTAAATACGCAGTTCGCTTCGCCATGATTTTGAAGTATAACTTTAACTTCTCCGGTGTAATCCGCGACTATTACACCACTCCCTACTGCTATTCCCATCTTGCTAGCCATACCACTTCTTGTGGCTAGCCTTCAATAGGTTCCTTCCGGCAATCCTATTGCAATACCCGTTTCTACCATTATCTGTCCTTTTTCCGGTACTAATCCGTCTGTCAAGGTATAGATGTCAGGACCGGCCGCAAACGGTGATCCGTTTGTCCGAAGTATAGCTTTGTCCGAAAGTTTCATTATCCTAAGACTTGTGGGTTTGCGTTTTTCTGGGTTAAGGGCTGTTTCCGCACCTCGCTTTTGATGAATAACAGAAATTTGAAAGTGTTCTGTTTTCAAAATTGACTGTTCAGTGTGATAAGCTCCCTGCTCAGGACAGTACTCCGGCTGTCTACTTAACGCGTCTGGTTTTCCGCCCCTGCTTTCCAGTCGGTAGACTATTTTGATGTTATTATTCGTCAACTCCTGTGCCCATCGAATTTGCCGTTGGTTCCAGACTTTTGTGGTTAAAAAGAATTGTAGATTTTGGTGGTCGGTGTATACCGTCACGGGCCCTTCGTCTCCCGAGAGGTATCTTTTGCATTCTTTAAACACCTCTATTATTGCGAGTACTTCTTTGTCATATATCTCGTAACTTCTTTCAGCGCTATTTAGTTTTCGTGAATGGAAAGCTACTGGGTGAAGCCATCTCCCCTGCTATTGAGATAGTATGCATTCAAGCGCAAAGTCGCTTGCGTCGGTCTCAACCAGCGTCTTTCTCTCTGGGTAAAAGTGCGATAAAATTGGTGCCGTTGTAAACTTCTTTTTTAACTCCTCAAAAGCCTCTTCCTGCTCTCTTCCCCAGTGAAAATCCTTTGGGTTTCCCTTCAACGTCACGGTTATTGGCTTGCAAACTTTCCAAAAATCTTTGATGAATCGGCGATAGAAGTTTGCGAATCCAATGAAGATTTGGACGTCTTTAACCGATCTCCGGTGTGCCCAATTTTGAACGCTTTTCACTTTTCTATCACTCATGGTAAGGCCGCTCGTTTTGACAATGTATCCCAGGTATTCGACTTCTTCCTGATGAAATACCGACTTCGTCAACGAGTCTGCCAAGTCATGTTGTTCAAGCCGGTCAAGAACTTTTTGGACTAACTTAATATGGTCCTCCATATTTTCGGAGTATATCACGATATCGTCTAAATAGACGACTGCTCTGTGGTCCAAGAATTCCCTTAGGATTTTGTTCATCATTGTCAGAAACGTCGCCGGGGCGTTAACAAGCCCGAATGGCATGATTTTGTATTCGTAGTGTAGGTATCGTGAACGAAAGGCGGTCTTGTGTTCATCGCCTTTCCTCATTCGAATAAGATGGTACCCATCTTTTAGATCGAGCTTCGTAAATACTTTTGCGCCTGCAATGCGGTCTCGTAGTTCATCCATGAGTGGTAAGGGGTATTTATTCAGGATCGTAAGTTTATTGAGGTTCCTTTAATCTACGCACAGCCGTAGACTTCCATCAGGTTTTGGAACGAAGAGGATTGGAGCACTGTAAGGGGATTTGCTGTCGTCTATTTTTGCTTCTGCCAGCATTCTCTTGAGGTATTTATCCAGCTCGTTCAACTGGTGTGCCGACATCGGGTAAATTGGGCCCCAATGGGGTTCAGCCACGTCTTTAAGGTTGATGGCGTGGTTGAAGGTTCTCTGGGGTGCCAACATCTTACCTTTTTTCTCTTCAAAAAGCATCTTATACTGCCAATATGGTTTTGGCAGCGTCTCCAACTGTACTCCGCCTTCTTCCTCACGTTCTATTCGTCACACATACTGTGCTTCCTCGTCGTAAGCCACAGTTTCATCCCACTCAAACAAATCCGCCACTGCTCCATCTTCTATATGAGCGTGGCACTTGGCTTCTTCCAAAACCCATTTACTTGGGTCTGCTCTATTTTTGCGGGGGCGTTCGTCATGCTACCACCCAAAGGGTATGATTAAGTCATATCTTCCTGCGTTCGCAATTTTGCAGGATATCATGCTTCGGTGGCCCTTCGAACCGATTTCTAGGAGAATAGGATGGGTGTAGAATATTCCTCTGGTAGAGGCGGTTTAGCCATCGAACATTGTGATTTTCAATGCTGAATCCCTAGCATCGGTTGGGATCTCGAGCCGTTGTGCGGTTTTTTGGTTCATGAGAAAGATATTTGAACCGGAATCTAAGAGTATGCTTAGGACATGTTTTCGTCCATTTAATTCAATAAATGTTTTGCCTTCTGGGCAGGCGTAATGCTTAGGTTTTTTAACGGGTCTTGAGCTTTCGCTCTGGTCTTGAAGAAATCTCTTCATTGTCGCGGTTTCAAATAGTGTGGGGGTTTGTTACCGCTCCAGCGCAGTTTCAGCTCTTAAAGCCTCCTCAGACAAACTTGTTATACTAACTGTCTAATTTTTTGATATCGGGCAGCCCACTACTAGCGGTCTTTACCTCCTGCTGAGGAGTTCCCATATCAAAGGAGTGGTCGTTCACTAGAGTCCTCTCGAGTTCGCAACTAGGATGCGCGGTCCTTTATCGTCGACTTATCCCTTATATGAGACAGTCCCCTGCGACGAGTCTACCGTACCTTCACCTACGAGTTTGGTCTCACTCCCAAGACCCCCTCTAACATCATTCGTCAGGCATGAACCTTGTGCACAATAGAGGCGCCCCAAGCTTCTATTTGGCCAACCATTTTACCCGGAGAGAAAGTCAGGTTACCCTGGATTTCGACTCCGCTTCGCCTGTGGTGCAACTCAAGTCCCATTCTGATGAATGATAATTTTCTCTTTCCTGTTAGGTGGTAGCTTCGGCGTGAGGTATTCCGACAGCTAGGACCTTAATCGTAATTATATCGGAGAACTCGTTAAGAAGACACGAGTAATGTAGGCTAGATATAATAACTTGCTTCGATATAGAT
>Ga0307517_10009745_pt1 | contig 13573 bp, 15 predicted proteins | sample 23_EM_MG_FD_194515 | JGI IMG/M metagenome (GOLD analysis project Ga0307517, IMG submission 194515) | Populus trichocarpa ectomycorrhiza microbial communities from riparian zone in the Pacific Northwest, United States - 23_EM | ecosystem: Host-associated > Plants > Roots > Unclassified | place...
GTTACAGACTCGAACACAGAGTCCAATAATCCCTCAGTATAATGGCATTCGAGGATAAAGTGTTTTAATGTACTTTCATTCACGTCAAGCAGAGCACGGATGTTCAAGTAGGATTCATCATCTTCGGGTCCCCCATGGTATTCAAATTTACGAAGGCCGTGAAATGAAGAAATTATATCCTCAAAACCCTCTCCTCTATTCAATAAATAGGATTATGTATTAAGGATGGCGGAAGAAGAATTAGGGACTCACTTGAGACCCAGTCCGTGGAGACCTTTGTGCGTGAGGATTTGTGCCATCTCTTTGGGAATCTCCATTCCGATCCATTCAAAGTTTCGAAGTGTTTTGAACGCGCGCAACGACATGATAAGCGTCCCTATGAGCCATCATTGAGAAGTGAAGAGCAATAGTCAAAACCACGTACGAAATAAGTTGTCCAATGCATCTCCTTCCTTATATTCCACATGCAAGCGGAGTGACTTGACCCTGCTGGCAAAAACGGGGTCGCTAATCGCACATTCCAAAATGTCCAGTTCTCGATCAAGAATTTTGTATTCTACGAAACTGATGTCGATGCTGTGGAAAAGATAACGGGAAGCGATGTCCCTATGGAGGGACGAGATGAATAACCATTTTCTGAGGTGATACCTAGGCGTCAGAGAGCCAATCTGGTCCCAAATTTCAGAAGGTATTCGTTGGCATGCTGGTTGAATTGATATCTACTGACGGGGTTAGCTCACAATATGTTTCGTTGCAGTCGTAGAGCTCACGTCTTTGCAAGATGGTTGCCCACTGGCATTCGATGGGTCAGGTTGCAGTCGTCCTTTACCTAACTCCCGAACATTGTGCTGAGCCAACAAGGCCTTATTCATGTCTTCCTCTGGTAAACCAGGAGTCTTGAGACAAACATCAAGGTATGTTCTCACTTCTTCTTCTTCGTCGTCGTCGTCGTCCTCCCTGACACAAGGCATACATATGAGCAAAGCTGTGTATGAGACCAAAGACATCTCACGATCAGAGCAAGTGCGTTATTCAGCAAAAACTGTGCCTTCTTTATTGGTGATAGCCGTGCAACAGCGAGACAAGCAATGGTTGTAAGTTCATCGGCCGACATTTCGTGCTGTCGAAATGAGATGAGTGCAAGCAAAAGGTTCGATACCCGGGCCGGAAGTCTAAACATCATATGATCTCCAATTTAACTCTCCTTCCTCGTCAAAAATAGCCAAGCCAGCATCCTGTGATACTGCCCGAAGTCTTCAATCGGAAGGCAAGAGGAGGCGCAAGTAATGATAAGCCATTCGTCGTTTGCCCAGATCGGGGGTAGACTCCAACTTGATTCAAGTACGAACCACCTCTTGCGATGCCAGATAACTGGAGATCGCTAAGAATCACATCTGCTATCGCCACCATGGAATACTATCGGGGTGGCACCATTGCCACCCGGCAACAGAATTTGCCATCGCGTAGAAACTGGCAGCAGATGCCAAAGTGTAGAACTCAAATTCGTGACTAGTCGTGATTTTAGAAGGAGCGATGTGCTGGTCCATCGGCCAAACGCGAGGACTAGCCCACACCAATGACAGGTCACGATTGGTCGAAGTGGTTAATACAGAATCAACGTCATGACGCAATATACTTAGTCTGTGTTTCTAGTAAGCTTCCAGCCATGCACCGTTGAGCGTACGGATTCTTCTCCAGGGTCATTCGGAAACATTGGCTAATAGAAGGGTCAGCATACCGAAGCTCTCTCTGAATTCGTCTTTTTGTCACACCGGGAATATCCTTGTTACGATCGTCTTACATTGCCAACCACTCTTTTCGGCCTTTATGAAAAAATCCATATCTTTGTGCGCTAGGTGAGGCCGGTGGTGAGTGTAAAAAACGAGTACACATGGTTGTACCGAAGATTCTGGGTTGTGTGGGGAAAGCGCCCGATCGCATGTTTCTATCAAGGCGTCGTGCTGTCGAATCGGGAACGTTGATATTGAGGCAGGGACGGAATACGAATACGTACCTGTGAGTGATTAAAGATGAGGTCTGAAAGCAAGACGAGATCAAATTTGCCAGACTGCGTTGTACCAGTCGCGGAAGGGAGAAGGTGCCCCAACGAATGACCCCAGACATATCCCTAGAGGCGCCTCATCTTAATATTGAACAACATTACAAGCTATCAAAGCAATACCTGGACTCCCACACGATCCCGATCATTCTTGATCACGTTGCGTGCGACGTTGAGTTGGATATTTTCCAGGAGTTCTCTGTCAGGGTAGTCCGTTATCACTGTCTACGAAGCAAAGTTTAACTTGGACTCGAATCACATTTAATCGACACTGCCACACCTTTCTAGCACCATTGAGTGCGGCAATAATGCTCGGAAGGGCACCACCTGCCCCCAATTCCAAAACAAATTTATCCCTATACAGTTCCACATGCGAATCCAAGTACGAGGCTAGAGCCAACGAAGCATTCCATCTCGGCAAGTTTTAATGGTGTTGCGCAGTAACAATAAGTAGACTCACAGAAAGTGGCCCCATAAAGGATGCGATCCTACCAATCTGATAGTAATTTCTTTCCAGTCAGAACGATTCTGCTCCTTGTTGTCTTCTCGAAAGTAAGTGACAGATGTGGGCTCCGGCGTCGGCGGCCTTGGGGGCTCCTTCGCATGTAAGTGGCTAATCAGCCAGCAAAGAAGCAAAGCGACAAACTGTGAAAAGGGAATTTAAATCCAGATCGTCGTCGTGAAGAGAAGACATAGGAAATTTTCTATTTTGGAAAACGGGCCACATGACTCCTACAAGGGGGGATCGAGAAAAAAATGCTCATCGCAGGTTCAATTCAACCCAATTCAAATCCAACACCTTTCTCAGTTCTTAATCCCCCCGATCAGTCTCTAGGGTAACGATGGACTCGACTCCAATGCAGAACCCAACTCCAAACCGTCCCATCTCGATTCTCTAAGCGACACGTACTAAGTACATGAATCATACTCCAGGGAAGTTAGCCAAATCCCACGAAACGAAGGTGAAATAAAATTTTCATCCATCGAGAGGATGTGAAATCCATTTGTTGCAACACCAGGACCGGAGCGCGTTGAAAGACGGCGTGCTCCAATATTACAGGGTCGACAAAGACCATGAAGGAAAATCAACGTCTCGGATACGAGGATTTGACAACGACGACGACGACGATGCTGCAAAACTCCGGGCCAAGAGGTAATTCCTCGATTTTACTTCATAGTTGTCTGACACCCAAGCATCAGGGAATAAAAGAACGTTGCTGTAAGATGATAACCGCGTCACGCTGTTACGTGGATCGGGATTTTGCGGCCCGGGCCATAGTGTTGAAGTGTCATCGTGACATCGACAGAATCGGTTAACCGTGTTGTACTAACGATGGCATGCCACGGTCGTCGAGGTTGATTGGGAGTGGCTCCTACGTGAGTGCGGTAGCCCGCATCCCCAACTGAACAAATACAGAGCTTTGTTCTTAAGCCCGGTCTGGCGGATCGTAGCGCTTGAGAGTGTCGAAACCACTGAAGCGCCCTTCTCTCCGCCACAAAAGTCGCGTCCTACAACTCATATTTGGGATCCAGCGTTGCACAACAGAAGGAGGCAGGATACAGTGCCATCAAGCTTGAGACGATCATACGGATAATCGATCAAACGGTATGTGTGTTAAACATGAAAAATTGGAATCAATAATCAAGTTGGAGGTAAATCTCTGCTTTAGAACATATTCACTCCTTGGGCCATTGTACATCGCGAACCCTAAAACCTTCTATGCAGTCATGACGATCTTTCCAGAATCAAACTCATCAACTCTGGGATATCCACTTAGTTTGGTGTTGGTCAACCTGGTAGCAAATACAATCCCCTTGAAGACCCCAAGCATATCGTTGGAACACTTTATTGGGCTAGTCTCAATTCTCACAACGGTGAAGGTATGAGGATCACAGTGGTATATTTCACCGTCTGATACACCCATTGTAGACCTTACACGGCGCAATGACATGATCGAATCTTTCGCTTATGGTAAGACTTATGAAAACCGACTACAAACCATCTTAATACGGTGCTCCCGAAGCGTTGTTGGAATCGCCCGTCCACAGCTGTTCTCTACCGTTCCATCTGCTCCCAAAATATGTTGCCCTCCAGCTATCTCCGGGAATCCTAGCTGACGATGGCGGGAAAATGACAGCTGAGTTGCGAGAAGTAATACATTGCATTAAATAATTCTAGAATTGAAGGGTTTTCATGATACTGTCCGGAAATTAGAATACTCAACATTCCGAGTCTGACTGTCGTAAGTTTACGTCGAGGTGTGTGGTCCAACAAAAAAAAACTGCACAGGGAACATTTCTATTCGTTCTCCAATCGCTTCTTCCAAAAATCATGGGCTAACCAATCACCGTCAAATTTAACAGCTTGAATGTTCCGGCCAGAGGAGTTGGACAACTCTGAATAGCGCAAATACCAGAGTTCTGTTACTCCCGTTGACAACAGGTAGGAGGGGATGCGGTCGTAGTTTAGACCAACGAATTTTGGGCCGTGGCTGTCGTCAGAGAGTGCAAATCTACCATCCACAGACTTGATGGCCTAAAACCCAGCGCGGCCACACGTCAAAGAAATTTTATCAAGTGGGTTATTGCACACCTCGATGATGTCTTTGCCTGGATAGGCAGTATCCCAGTTTTTTCTAAAAGCGGCAGCATTTATCTCGAACAACGCCCCATAGTCAACCGCATATCGGATGTTTCGTTGGATCCTTTGCCAAACAGAGGGGTAGTTGCTGAAGCGTAAAGAAGGGGAAAAGAGTCGACAAAGATCGAAGTGTCCAATGATTTCTGGCTTGAATCGCTGGATGAGCTCGTATTGGGCGTCAAAATATGCGGAGAGGAATGTTGCCTCGGCATCTCCTTCATTCCCTATCGAACAGCTCGCAACGGCGCGCTCGTAAGTTGTCGCGTCAAAGTCGATAGGAATGCCATTGACATGATGAACCGAACCAACCAAGAATTCTAGTCGGTTTCCGAATGTGGATAGTGTATCTTCCAGTCGTTGCAGGTCCAGACCAGTGATGTACTCGGTTTCTAAACCCACTAGAAGGGTTATCCTTGGTGAGTATAGGGCTTTCAAACGGTGTGCCTCGTCAAGAAAGCTGGAGAACTGTTCTGATAATTTGTCTATACTCGTGCTTTTCTGGAATCAAAAGGTGTTCAAGATGCGAATCAGCAACTATATGTTCATTCATACCTCCTCTGGATATAGGTCCTCCAAGCGATAACGGGGAACGTGCTCCGTCAAACCATAAACCTCAAATCCTTGACGAATGGCTTCCCTAACAACATCTTCCAAGTTTCCAGAGGCATGTTTACAGAATTGTCCAGAATGAGAATGATGGCTGAAGGGCATTATTCGTGTGCCTGGCAGACGATTGCGAAATTATTAGACTATTTGTCAGTCGGGTGATCACGGTACTTTCGGCTTCCGCACCAATTCTGCATGCAACTCCCATTTTATAATGAGATGTGTGAAATGGACAATAAGTACTGCATATACAATTGCTAATGTCAAGAGTAAATAAAAAGTCTCTGAGAGAGTCCCAAGGTCCACTTTATCTGACCCAATATGCATAATCACATAGTTCATTCACCATACCCCTTATGATTTGTGGAATAGATCTCATCGTCCAGCCCGACGGCCGTATAGTCCGTCGAAGCTGTTCCTGGTATCACCTGCCGCCGCCTTGAGCCCCTCCGCATGCAATTCAACACCGCTAGAACAAGCAGAACCAGACCAACTACCACGTTCAAGGCTAACAGGATAATCGCAATCAACCCATATTTTTTGACAATTTCACCAATATCGCCGTCAAGCAAAGAATCCCCAGAGTTGGAGGCCGCATGAACATTGGGTTTGTTAGACCCTGTTGCTGGATCACCATTCGTTCCTGGCGAAAGGGAACTGCCTCCAAGGAGTTGCACGAGAGTGGCTGGGGCGATTTCTGGGGGAAGGGATGCCATCGTTTTTACCCGGATAGCGTCGACTTGAGAAACAGCCTTTGGGGCGTCAAGTCGAGAGAGAAGTTGCATGTATGGTTTCCCGGTTGAAGTCGAGTCGCCAAAGTGATATCTTGACAAACAGGGTCAACGGTCAAAAGTACCACAAGAATAACAAAACCTACGCAGAATAGACGTTTCTCAAGAAACTAGTACCAAATGAGTACTCAAATCCAATCACAGAAAATGAATCCGAGGCCCGGAATGCGGAGACGCAAGCAACGGCATCGCGGCCGTCGACAACGAAGGGATCACTGATTGTAGTGAGATCTAGAGGGTGAATAGGGTACTTTTTGCCGCTGTTAACTTATTATTAGAGCTAGAAAGCGATGCGGGTTGAACGGTGCATACCCGAAAACAAATTCCACGATAGTGGTTGTGTTGCAAGGGACGATCCAAATGGTTCCGCTAGTGTCCTTGTACTTAACGGATCCGGGAATGTTGGAGTAAATCCCATCCCAAACTTTTGTTGGAAACATGGCATTAGGGTCTCCGGTATCCAACAACGTTACTCCACGACCAGCAGGAACGTTTTTCATAGTGGTTGTCACAGGAATCGACTGTCCACCAACAATAACGCCTTCTAGAAGTGTCGTCCAACGGTCTCCTCCTTCAGGAAACTGAGCTAGTCGTGGCTCTTTGGTCACGGCCGAATAATTTGAATTGTATTCACCAATGGAGAAGGACCCTCCTTTGGTGTCCTCATAGTCATCAGTACGAGAAAGAGAAAGTGCGATGAAGTTGGGTTGGTCGGGATGTTGATCGAATATGTTATGCAGGACGGACTGGCCCCAAGTAGACGAATTCCCGTACCTGCTTTTAACCGCAGCATTGATGCCCGACGCAGTGCCAATGTCAAAGCTAAGACCAAGAATACCGGAGATGCCATATTTTTCAATGCCAGTGATGGTAGATTTTGTGACATGCAAAAATGATTGTCGCAGCACCTCATAGGTGGTGAATTTAAATGGTGCAACGCCAATAGTTCCCGTGACGCCATATGATCCATCGCCGTAGTTCAGTTCGACCGGGATGCCGGTATCGTTGAACTGGCCAATATCTCCAGGTGCGTTAACCCTGAGTTGAGGGGTTAGATGAGAGCTGGATGAATATACACAACGCAGAGACATACCAAAGGTCGGTGCTGCCGGTGTCAAGAGCAACAATAACGTCCTTCCCGTTAATCGTAATGTTCGTGGTATACTACGCGATTGTCAGCGTTCATATCATGATGGGATACTAAGTATGGGGACGTACCCGAATATCCATCTTGTTATCAACAGTTTCGGCAGGGGAGGCACCAAATGCGTAAGTCAGTTTCGACGTGGTCCTGAAGCCCCTGGAAGACCCTAGGGCCCGAGGGTATGCTGCAAATGGAATCTTCAATCCATGAACACTGGAAGAGGAAAGTACGAGAAAAATGGCAATAAACAATGAGAGTTCAGATATCGCCTTCATCTCTGAGGAGAAAAATCTGAGAAGGGAAGCAAAAGGCTGAGGCACGACGGAGCTGCATGCCTTTTTAACTGGCTGGTTCCAGCCGGTTGCAGGTTACGAGCATGATGATGCATCGCCACCGATCATCGGGTAATGTTCTATAAATAAAATTCCAATCAATCTCAAATCCCCTCTCGTCCCAAAAGGCCTTTCTATATGGGCCGATGTCCATGAAGTAAATGCATATTAGCTATGCAAGAATAAGTACAAGCTTTAGTGAGACTAAAAACATACGTCCCACAGATGACTCGGATCTACCGCACATGACCAGAGTTGTCGCAGAGTGGCGAAAATTCTTGGCAGGGTGCTGATTTCAGTCACCCCGACACAGCAGTTCATTTGGTCGGATCAAGGGCAAACCCATGAAAAATTGCTGTGCCCTGATGAGACGAGACGACGGTCCGGATTTTTCGGTTGGAAGTCCCGAAACATGTGCCCCCGCTCGCGACTTAAGTTAACTTCCTCCTTGCTTCCTCCTTCCAGTTTGCGTGGACCAACCACGCAATTCATTGACTCATTGCATCCGAATCAAGGGCGCCCGTTGACAAGAATTCTGAAGAACAGCGAGGTGTCCTTATCCGTGGCGGGGATATTAAAAGTTCGATATAGCTGCCAAGGCTAGCATGATCAATATCTGAAGTTCAGGTGAGCAAGCTGCGAGATATTGTTCAGGAAAGGCACGAGGATGATTAAAGGGACGATAGTCAGGGAAATCTCCCGTCAGTTGGCGGCACCAAGACATCACGTACGTTATCTTGCCCCCTTGAGACATTCAAAACGCCACCAACCCCAACACAACACCCCTAAGAACATCATAACCAGAAAGAGGAACATTTCCAGTCCATTTACGGACGTAGGACAGATTATGCTTTCTTATCGCGAAGCAGTGGCGGGGTATTTTCCGTCGCGATTGAAGCATGCGGCTTTGATAAGATCTGTTTCTATAAACAGTTTTCTGAAGACGCTGCATGCCGCAAAAAAAAACTGAAATCCCAGAAGTGACATACCAGATTTAATAACGTCATAAATGTATGACCGTCGTGACACAGCAGCGGAGTATTTCCGTCATGGCTGAAATTTGCACGACATATCGGGGGTAATGCACGCACGATGTTAGTACTTGGATGAACAGCCGAATCAGAATCGACAACCAAACAAATGGCTATGGTAAAGTTTGCGAATGGGAACCAATGGTTGAATTAACGAGATGAACTGTTTGCTGAGAGGGGTTGACGGCATGTGGCGGCTCTTGTGATGAACGACGGTATTGAAGAGGAAGAAGGGCAGTCTCCAATGTTTTCAACGGATAGTTCTTGCAATCTTCTTGCTGCATCGTCGACAAACGACATTGTCACTTCGAATATTCTGAACTTCCATTAACTTGCGCGTCAACTGGTAGCAGCAGGAAAAGGTATCTCCATGACAGGAATACAAAGTGCATACCTTTTATTTCGTGTCCTTGAAAATTTTGCTGATGTGGCGCTGGACAGCTAGAATTCTACTCTGCATTGAGATAGCCGTAGAAACGTTAGATGTAACAATGCGCTGCTGTCGTTGTGGTAAGAATACATGTACCAGCGTCGACAGTAGGAGAACCAAGTCCGGGTGTGGATAGGGTTTCCGCGGCCTCTGCTATTGGATTGAAGGCGAACGCGAAGGCGGATGTTGACGAGTTGAGTATGCAAGGTGATGGTGGTACGGATGTTGTTAAAAATGTGATCAGGTATTTGACCGTCTAGGTTGGCATGCTCGTACGTTTGTCTGCTTTGGCCAGCGTTGGGATCTTTAGAAAAGAAAATCAGTGCATTTGTGCATGCAAGAGGCGAAAATGTGTGGTAAGGTGGCTGCAAGAAGCGAATGAGCACCAAAGGAACGGAGTGGAATAACATTGAACAACTACCAGACATAGTCGAACGGAGGGGGAAGAGACAGCTTGCACCAAAGCCAAAAAAATTGCCCATTCCCGTAGGTTCTTTCAGTGTCTTATGGTTTACTTCGCATTAACTATTGATGACCCGGATCAGAGTACCACAAGGTTGGTCTGCCAATGAAGTTTTTCCTCCATCGAGCGTTATCAATTGCTCCCTTTCACTTTATACAGGTGCGATAGTCTCGGATTAGCTCGTTTATGAAAAGGGTTTTGAAAGAGAAACGTTTTCCTAAAGAGAAAGATGACCGGGGGAGTTACGACGAAGCAGATGAGTTGACACTTCAAAAGGTCAAACTAGGCATTGACTCCTCATAGATGAACAGAATAAGATTCTGAATCCAAGAGAACTTGAGAATCAATACCCAACATTCATAAATATACACCGTACGTACTGAAGATGCTAGCGCCCTAGCTCTCCGATACTGAGCCCAATCCAAGAATTGCAAGGCCAAGCTTCACGCCTTCGATTGCCGCAAGAGCATCGGTGCCCCCCAGAAGGGGGTGAGATTATATATATGCACGAGCTGTTTGGCTCATCTCCCGATGAACAAAGGCGTCGGGGACCCGTCGTTTAAATTCTCCGCTCGTCTGCAGGGCCCTATCAACAAATCGTCTCTTCGACCATATCAAGACCCAATCCCTTCTAATACTCTTCCACCGGCTCTTCGTGATCGCACCCCCACAGTGACATAACGAAAGGCACCCAAAGTCGGCAACAAGCCAATGCTGTTACATCTCTTGACAGGAATTCTGATGTCCCTAGGCCACAAGACAAAAACCGTAGGTTGTGATAGCGACGCAAAAGTAGCTTGGCAAGAAGGGCATCCAATCAAGAGGCAGAGGTTCGAGGAGCCATTCATGTCCTCATCTGCCCCACGTCTCATTGTGACGCATTCGCACCGTGACGTTACGTATTCTCACTGGCTCTCTACTGGACTCTGACACTTACAGTAGAGTTGATCGACCATACCTTCAGCTTTCTGCAGAAAGATGCCCTCAAAACATGCTCAGAAGCTCATCCGTTGCTCTCGAGACTTGCTGAGCGACATCTCTATGAAAACATCATCGTCGACATTCAAGCCTCGAGAATCAACGATTCATGAATTACCTCCGTACTTTGGAATTCCCCGGTCATTTGGACTGTGCTCAAGATCCACTTGCGATCTCGATCATGCTGGCAATACCACGAATGGCCAACCTCGTCTCTCACTGTTTCCCAACCATGCCGCTGGGCAGACGAATTTACCTCCGCGTTTAGGATCTGCCTCCAGCAATCATCCATTCAGCAACTTTATCTTTTCTTCACCTATGATCTACCATTTTCTATCGTCGACGATGCCAAAAATGTCAAGCAGCTGATGTTGTCTGAATGCACTGCAGATGAGGACGAACCGATTCCGAGGACACCCTCGTCTCAACTATGTCTTGAGACCCTCATACTTTCCGTTTACTACAATCCATATGTTTATCGCTGGGCAATGCGTTGGGTCACTCGTCTGACATCGTTGGAGATGCCAGACATGTCGCTGGATCTCGATTGGACACCATTTCCAGAATTGCTGGTAGCGTGTTCAAATACTCTTACAAGTTTACACCTTGGTATGCGTAACAATTGTATGTGTTATCTCTCTATGGTCTCTCTCAAGTTTACATGTCTCATAGGTTACGAAGGGGAACTCCCCTTCACACTCTCCGCACTCAAGCGCCTCAAGAGACTTTCCATATCTGCAGTGATAACCAAAAACCAATGGGCACTCCCCGAGATTATGCGGGTTATGAAAACAGTGCCGACCATCCCAGACGTCGTCCTTCGATTCCACTGTTGTGCTTTGGGTTTTTCATCCCTTGCCCAATTGAATTGGTCTCTTTTAGACCATCCCCAGTTCAATTTAACTGGCAAACGTCCTCGCATCGATCTCTGTGTCACCGGTGACGGGATAACGCTTGAGAGAATTATTGGTGCTCTTGCGGCAAACGAAGCGCTAACGGACTTGGTGAAGCGGGACTTTGTTATCCTCAGATCGGAACACATTTGATAGGATACGGTACCGGTTTTATCAAAAATTTCGATTTTTGTGCTGGAGAACCATTCTCTGTCGAAATCACTTTCGCAAACCAGAGACAGTTCTGTTAAACCGAGTTCGCTATTGATATGGAGGAAGAATTTAAATGGCAAATCACCGGCACTGCAACCTCCTGCTTGCAAACGTGACGTGGATACGGGGTCACGACGTCCAGATGTTACTTCAACCGTATACGACTTTCGGATTTCAATCAAGCATTCGGGGGTAGTTTCAGGTGGGATGGGTGATGTACGTTGGATGAATCTTTAGAAGGAAGCTGAGGGAGGGCTCGCGGGTTATCGAGTAGCTAAATGTACTAGTAATGTCCTCGCCTGGAACCCAAGATGAGAGATCAATATTTTGTAAAAGATTCGGAAATGATTCAACTTTATAATATCATACGTTGAAATGACTGTGATCCTCAGTGTAAGGGCACTAACACACCCAAGAGACAGGGGCTTCATATTTGACTTCCTCTAATCGTATTCCCTCCGAATCCGCGATCACCAGGAGCTGAAAGTCTGTCAGTTGGGACTGAAATCAACAGTAGTCTTCGTGGTTGAGGATACACCGCATTGCTGTCCCAGATACAGACAGTACAACCCGCTGAGAAAGAGGCGAGCCATCTATTACCATCAGGTGAGATGAAAATGGTGTAAACACAACCCTGAAGTAGCAGTCGTGAGACGCTATCCAAAGGAATGTAACCAACGAACCAGGTGCCCTATTCCAGCAAGTCTCTCAGGTGTCATCACCTGGACAATAATTCTCACAACCGATTGCTATCGCCACTCTCAGCAAGGCCATTACCCATATACTAACTCTAACCCCATCCGGTCCAAGCTGTAATTTCTTCAAGTTGAGCGGTCCGTCCAGGGGTTCCTTCAAGTATGATGACGCGGGAGGGGACGTGGGCATGGATATTTATTATCTCTGAAAGAAATTACCCAATGGTTAAATTAAGCATTCAAATCCGTTCACGCGATACCCCGGGCATGTAGAAGGACGAATAAAGAATCATGAATATTCCAAGAGAACCTTTGAGAATTGAAGTCAATACCCAATATCCCATCTCTCAGTATCCGATGGGTTCTAAGATGTCCACCACACTCGATCAGCATTTCAAAATTTGCGGACTGAAAAGGGTTACGCACTAAGAAAAGGGACTCCATTCTGATCTAAGAATAACAAGGCCTCCCTTCACGAAGTCCATTAGCGCTTCGTTCTCCGCAAGAGCATCGAGAATGCCCTCAGGCGTTCTGCCTCCTTCGGTGACAGAGAGATTGATGCAAGGGCGTTTGCCAGTCAAATTAGACTTGAGACGGTCTATAAGGGACCAATCCAATCTGGCAAGGGATGTGAAAGAGTTTGAAACATGACAGTCGAACCGAAGGACGACGTCCGGGATGGCGGGGGCTGTGTTTACAACCCGTATAATTTCAGGGAGTACCCAGTCGTTTTCGGTTATCATTGCAGATATGGAGAGCTTCTTGAGGCGTTTGAGTGCAGAAAATGTGAATGGGAGTTCATTGATGTAGTAACCTATAAGCTATACGTAAATTTGAGAGAAACACCATAAAGATATTACATACAATGATCGCTCACATCGAGGTGTAACCTTGTGAGAGAATTTGAACACGCTGCTAGCAGTTTAGGAAATGCCGTCCAATCGAGATCCATCTGCAGGTCTGACAGCTCCAGCGTTGTCAGATGAGTGACCCACCGCATCGCCCAGCGGTGAAGGCCTGGATTGAAGTCACCAGAAAGTACGAGGGTCTCAAGAGATAGTTGTGACGGGGGTAAGCTTGAAATCGGTTCGTCCACAGTATCTGCCGAGCAATCGGACAGCGTCAGATGCTTGATATTTTTGGCACCGTCGAGGACAGATAATGGGGAATCATAGAAAATGAAGAGTTGGAGTTTCTGAAAGGATGATTGCTGGAGGCAGTTTCTAAGTATTGAGAAAAATTCATCTCTCTCGGTGAGTGGACGTGGCTGGGAAATTATGAGAGATATGAGGTTGGT
>Ga0307517_10009746_pt1 | contig 13570 bp, 18 predicted proteins | sample 23_EM_MG_FD_194515 | JGI IMG/M metagenome (GOLD analysis project Ga0307517, IMG submission 194515) | Populus trichocarpa ectomycorrhiza microbial communities from riparian zone in the Pacific Northwest, United States - 23_EM | ecosystem: Host-associated > Plants > Roots > Unclassified | place...
GCCGTCGGAAGACTCGTCAGAGATGGTTCCCTTTGTTGCGAATTCAGCCACTTAGTTGTAGGGAGACACCAGGGTGAGGCCGATGGTCAACCCGACGGGGGGGATGTTGATGATGATGGCGTCGACGGTGGTCTTGACGTCGATGGGTTAAATCCGAACCAAGTCCGGGCGGTGGAATCGTCCGAGAATCCGCTGGCATTGATTTGGGGTCCGCCAGGTACCCAAGAATCCCGTTGCACGCGAAGAATCTAACTCTAACATGACTTTTAGGTACCGGAAAAACTACTGTCGTTGTTAAAATCCTCCGGAAGTTCTTCAAAACTCTGGATGAGGAGGAAAAGATCCTCATGACTGCTTCCACTCACAACGGTATGCCTTTACTCAACGAAATGCGGGTTCAATACCCAACCGATACACCCTTCATCTAGCCGTCGATAATGTCCTGGAACGGTTCATCAAGTTGAATGCCGAGGAAGATCTTGTCTCCAACGATAAGATTCTCCGCGTCGCCACGGATAGTCAAAAAGTCAACAAAGCTCTCCAGGATTATACCATGGACGCTCGGGTAGGAGGAGACATGAACGAGAACAGCCGGCTGGTCAAGGAGGCCCAGAAACGCATTAAATCCGCCAAGATCGTGTTCACCACTTGTGCTGGCGCTGGGTTGGGGATCCTCAGGAAGGTCGATTTCGAGATTGCCATTATCGACGAGGCATCGCAGATCACTGAGGCGTGTGCCCTCATTCCTTTGGTTAAGGGATGCAAGAAGGCGGTACTAGTTGGGGATCAGTAGGTGTTTGTTCCACAATCTGGTCTCTTGTACTATGTTTTGATGCTCAATCGTTTAGCGTCCAACTCCGTCCGATGGTTAGGAACATGGCGAAAGCACTATTGCATGATGTTTCCATGCTAGAGCGACTTTACACCGGGCCAAATGCCCAAGGAATGTCCAAGACGATGTTGAATGTAAGTCTCTAGTCTCGTAGAATCCCAGTTGCCCGCTCACGACATTGTTTGCGTCTAGGTCCAGTATCGTTTCCCAAGGCAACTCGCAGTCTTCCCTTCAAAAGAATTTTATCAAGGTCGACTGAAGACAGGGATGACGGATGCTCCAACTCGTCTCGCAGTTCTGAAGGGCTCCCAATTCCCGTGGCCGACTGAGCACGGGGTTGTTGTACCGATCGTGTTCGTCCAGTGTGACTCGGAAGAAGATATGGGAGGAATGTCAAAGAGCAACGTGGGACAGGCGGTGGTCGTACAGACGGTGATCAAGTTAATCACGACCAAGGACACGCCGGAGGAGAAACCGAAGAGTGATCCCAAGGGAAAGGGAAAGGCCGTTGATAGGGGACCAGACCCACAGGGAGACGAAGGGGCATCAGGATCAAAGAAGGAGAAGGAAGAGAAGCTCAAGATCACCGTTCTCACACCGTACACCAAACAAGTATCCGAGCTCAAAAGCCGCGTACCAAACGACGTTGGAGTCTTCACGATCGATTCGTTCCAAGGACGGGAGAGCGATATCATCATCTTCTCTACCGTTCGGTGTAACGTCGAGAGGGATATTGGTTTCGTGGAGGATGAGAGGAGGTTGAACGTGATGTGGACTCGAGCGAAGTTGGCTCTCATTATCGTCGGAGATCGAGCCACCCTGGCCGAGAAGAGTGGGTTGTGGAAGAGGGCGTTGGATTCGTGCGTTCCTGTGACCTTACCTGAGGAGGCTACCCCTGCCCAGTGATTATTGGAAACTTTGATTTTACCCTTCGTCGATGATTCAGGTTGAAGAGTGATATGCTTACTAGGGTTTTTGGAAAGCTTCGTGCCGTCATTTCAAACACGTTGTACACATTCGGAGGATCAGCAAATTGGAGAGGGTTCGTACTGTGTGTTCGTTACGATTTGTTTCCCGATACTCCACAAATTCACGGGGTTCAATTCACACACATGATTGCAACATTGCGACACTGCATATCATGTCCCTCTGCAAAGCGTGCGAGATTTGGGCATTGACTGGACTGCGCGGGGTGTGACATTCCCAAGGACACCTACCTTCCATCGACGTCAACCCCATGGGACGTGATCGCTCGTCAGTATATGAAGGACACAGTGGAACAACTCGTACTTGAAATTACGGTGAACGGGAACCTCATCATCGACTGTTGCGTTCGGTCGCCCTTCGGTCGGCTGACAGGCAACCCTTGAGCTTGAATTTTGATACGCTCACCACCCCATTAGAGATCTAGGCGATATAGACACAGTCTTGGACGAAAGGCCCTCGACGTTTCCTCTTAGGCTTCCGGGACAATCCGGAGCATCCACTACTGACCAACATCAGGGGACTTCAAATGCATTCGAGGCGAGGATCTCGTTGCGGGTGATCTACGAACGATATTGGACAACTGTTGGAATTTATAGGACCACTGGAGAAGCTGACTCTTGATGCCTGCAATCTATAACCGTATCTCGACACATTCCTTGACACCCGTTACTCCCAATATAATCTGGCAAGCTTCGTTCTCTCCTACCAAGGAGCTCGCGATCACCGACCAATTTCAGCCATTGCACAACGACGAAGTCTATGCGGCCGCTATTGTCGAACTCGCAAGGTCACTGTGGCACTCAAGGGAGATACCTTTCGAGCGCGTGACGTTCCGCATGGGAGTCCCTCCCCTGGTGGTGGTGTCTTTGGTCGGTACAGTGAAGTGTTATGATTAGACGCTCCTCATTGGGGTCGCTGCCTAGGAGGGCGAGGTTCTGCATGTTATACCGCCGTCGGCCAATGTTGGGCAGTAAACCCCAGTTTGTTGTGTTTTCTGTCTTTGTTCCGCGAAACAGCTCGTGATTTTCGCTTGCTTCGTCACCTAATTTGCGTTTGCAAATGGTAGTCGTGAACTTCATGATCAATTTTTGCCTGAACACGGGAATAATCGGTGAGACAGGTGCCGATCGGTGCCGATGATACGGAGGTGAAGCCACGAGGCCAATCGTCCACTATCACACCACCATCTACGCTGATCCAACATCGTCATGGAAGACATACGGGGTTCACTCTCCAAAATGAAGAAGAAACTTAACCACCGACTCGCTGGGAGAAAACGCAAACAGGACGGAGCGGGGGCTGACCCCGGTCGGGAGGGGACTGACTCAATGGGTTCGTTTCCGCAACTAGAGCCTCCCGTCGTAGCAGATGAAAGTTGCGACCGGGAAGGGGATAGAGCCAGCGCAGTTGGGGAGCCGGTTTTTTCGACGGATCGAACTCCTCAGCCCGATGGGCCGGAATCTGTGCCAGCGCATGGAAGCGATTCTAGTCAACAAGGGGGAGAGGCAGACATCGATGGAAGGGAAGCCATTCAGAGACAATTGCACCCACATCCAGACATCAAGGTTGCTGTGGGAGAGGTTGAGGAAGTCTACCCCTCTTCATCCACTCCTTCGATCTCGCATGGTGGGAAGCACGACAGTACGTGAACGTAGTTGCTTTAGTTGCTGCCTGTGATCGTTTCTTCTGACAATGTAGACACCTTCACCCCTCCTGATTATGGACTAGAAGTTGTTCATCCCGACGAGACCCTCGAACCGAGTGCCGCCGTGGATAAGAAATCGAGCCGCAGGTTCACTGCGTCAGCCACTTCCGAATTACTCTGTGGGGTGAGGGACTCCGCAGGTGCCTTCGGCCCGCTCAAATTCATCGCGAGATCTCTCTGCTTTATTCTCGATAATTGCGAGGTATGACATCCTTACCGCATACTCAACCCGCAATGTTTATGGTCGTTCTAGCGGGCGGTGAATGAAGCGGCCATGGAATCGTTGGCACCCCGGATCAAAATGCTTTCTGAATCACTCTCCGCGCCCATCCCTCCGGGTGACACCAACGAAAAGGAGAGGGCAAACGAGTTGGAACGGTGAGCCCACACCCCCAGGATCGAGCGCCGGGTCTGACGCGCAGGGGCTACTAGGAAATTGGAAGAGATTGGCCAAGCTATGGACTCAATGACAACCCAGAAGGGTCTCGCAAATTTCTTCAAAAACCCCGAGAATACACAGAAGGTTAACGCACTGGTGGAAGACATTCGCTATGCCTTGATTGAATATCAGGTTCGCACTCCCAAAACTCTCACTCGAATCGTATCTAACATCCGCTGTATACGTCGTTACGACTGGACATCAACGCCGAAGGCTGTCAGAAGATCGTGAGTCTTACTCCTTTATGGTCCCGTCTTTTGTAGTGACTTGTAAATAGGAGTACGCGGATCGCTATCTTCTGGAAAAGATGTGTCACACCGAAGAGGCCGGATTTAGTTCCGGGAACAGGCAGGGGTGCCTGAGGGGAACTAGGACAGATGTCCTGCTGCAACTCGAACACTGGCTGAAAGACAAACAAGACCACCGTGTGTTCTGGCTGAATGGTCTCGCGGGGACCGGGAAGTCGACCATCACTCAGACGTTTGCCGAGATCAGCTTTGCAGATGGAAAGCTCGGCGCGAGCTTCTTTTGCTCACGAGATTTCGAGGACAGAAGCAACCTACAAGCAATTTTTCCAACTCTTGCCTTTCAGCTTGCCCATCGGTACCCCCCGTTTCGGGAGGAGTTGCTCCGGGTCCTGAGGTACAACCCTACTGTTGGACGGGAGTCTCTTTCTTCCCAAATGGAGAAGATTATTGTTGGCCCACTGAAACCCACCCAGATCCGGACACTTATCATTATTGACGCTCTCGACGAGTGCAAGGACGAAGAACCCGCCTCCGCCATCCTTTCCGTGCTCTCCCGATTTGTAGACAGGATCCCCAATGTCAAATTCTTTGTCACTGGTCGTCCAGAGCCCTGGATCCGCTCTGGGTTTCGCCTCAAGTCACTCCGATCCCTTACAGAAGTGCTAAGGCTGCATGATGTCGAGCGTTCCTCAGTGGATAGCGATATCAAGCTGTTCTTTAGGATTCAGTTGACCAACATTGCCAAAACCCGAAGTGATTGTAACTTCACACAAGATTGGCCAAACCCATCAGACATCAACATTCTCTGTGAAAAGGCAGCAGGATTCTTCATCTATGCTTCAATGGCTGTAAAGTTTGTTGCATTCAAGAACCGCATACCCACTGAACAGTTGGACAAGATTGTCTCTCTCCCACAAAATACTACTCATGAAGGAAGGTCTGGGATTGACCTCCTTTATGCTCAAGTCCTAGAGCAATCAGTTGATGACATGGATGAAGATGCTGAGGAAACCTACTCCCATTTCAGGACTGTGGTTGGGGCAGTGTTACTTGCATTCAACCCCCTTTCAACAACAGGACTTTCAGATCTAGTCAAAGTGTCCAGTGTTTCCACAACCCTCCGTTCCCTCCATTCCCTCCTCCTTGTCCCTGAGAACACAGAAGACCCCATTCGAGCCTTCCACAAGTCATTTCCTGATTTCCTCACAGACCCAGCCCGGTGCAAGGATGATCGGTTTTTTGTGGAGCCTGGGGTTCACCATCCAGAGATTCTACTTTCATGCCTCAACATAATGGGAGAAAGGCTGAAGAAGAACATCTGCAAGCTGGATGACCATGCTGTTCTCAGTGAGGTCAAGGATCTTCCTGCTCTTCAGAAGGAGTATATTGGAGATGGTCTAGAATATGCATGTAGATTCTGGGCAAAACACCTCCTGAAGGTCCCTAGCAACAGCTCTCATGTTGAGGAAGTGCAGAAAGCAATTGAAAGGTTCTTCACAACACATTTGTTATATTGGATTGAAGTCCTTGCACTCACAGGGAACCTTGATGTTGGTGTTCATGCCATGAATGATGTTGAGCAATGGTGTGCTTCAGTGAGTACTATGCAGACTGTTTGCTAAGACCTATATTTACATACCTTACCCAGGCAGGTGTTTCCTGTACATGGACAAATGACAGCCAGCGAATTATTCTGGAACATTTTGATGCAATCTTTAACTCTCCCTCCCACCTGTACTATCATGCACTCCCATTTTCCCCTTCCTCATCTTGGCTGCATGAATGCTATACTGCAGAACACTTACAAGTGGTTAAGGTGGTTGAGGGGCTCCTAGTGGAATGGGGAGTGTGTTCCCGTACAGTTCTGTTAACTAGTAGCCCATGGACCCTCTCATACTGGGACAACACTATTGCAGTTGGGTCTACGGGTGGGGACATCCTTATCCTTGATGCAATCATAGGCAGTCAGATGGCTGTCCTCCGTGGGCATACAAAGGGAGTGAGGTCTCTTGCTTTTTCATCAGATGGGACATCACTTGTATCTGGAAGCAGTGACAAGACTGTGAAGCTCTGGGATATGCAGACTGGTAGTGTTGTTAAGACATTCCATGGCCACACTAGCAGGGTCTGTTCTGTTTCAATCTCAGCAGACCACACTACAATTGCTTCAGGGTCTGGGGATATGACAATCCGTTTGTGGAACATTGAGATGGGGGTGTGTTGTCATATCATGGAGCAACAGGACACTGTATCCTATACTAGCTTCTCTCCCATAGACCCCCAATGCCTCATATCTATATCTGGTCCAAGTATTCAGTGTTGGGACATTGGTAGTCAAAAAGTTGGATCTACACATACTGGTCATGGAATTGCTTTTTCCCTTGATGGCATCCAGTTTCTTTTGTGTGGAGAGGATGGTGTCACAATTCAAAACATCAATTCTGGAGTAGTGTCCAAATTGAGCATGAAGAGCAGTTGTAATAACCCCTGTTTCTCCCCTGATGGAAGGCTTGTGGCTGTGGCTAATTGGTCCAAAATCTATGTTTGGGACATTACTGGCTTAGACCCTCACTGTGTTGGGATCTTTTCTGACCATATCAGGGGTATTAGATCCCTTACATTTTCTTCCCCCTCTACCCTCATTTCAACATCTGAAGGTTCATCAGTCAAGTTCCGGCAAATTGGTGCCTTACCAATAAACCCAGTTGTAACTGATCCAAAGTCCATACCCCTCACCTCAGCTCCAACCAAGTCTATTGCTTTGAAAGCAAAAATTGGACCCATTATCCCAAGTGGTTTGCCAGATGGGGTGAAGAAGACCTGGGGTGTCTTAACTGGCCACTGCATGGGGTCCCTCCAAATTCCAGCTGAAGACTCCCATCAGAGCAACACCCAGTCAGTTGACAGCAGATTGATCTTTGTTTGGTATGCAGACAAGAAGATCAATATTTGGGATGCTGAGAAAGGGGAACTCCTACAGACAATGAGTGTGTCTGGAGATTGTATTCAGGACCTCAGGGTATCAGGAGATGGGTCCAAGATTGTCTGCCTGGGTGGGAGTTCCATTCAAGCATGGGATATCTGGACAGGAGAGGCTGTGGGTGAGGTGGGGTATCAGTACAGTGAAAATGAAACCCTTAGAACAGATGGCTCAAGAGTCTGGGTTAAAGGCAAATGGGGATTTAATCATGGATGGGACCTTGGGACCCCAGGTTCACCCCCTGCCAAGTTGTCCGGTGGGCCCCCAGACAGGTTCCACATCAATAATACCAAGCTATGGGAAATTGGCACATCTAGGATGAAGAATGTGGTCACTGAGAGGGTGGTTTTTCAGTTGCCTGAGGAGTTTAAAAACCCAGTTGATGTACAGTGGGGTGGTCAGTATCTGATTATTCATCTTAGGGGGGGGAAAGTATTGGTCCTTGACTTTAGCCATGTGGTTCTTCAGTAGGGGCCCATAGGACATGTATTCTCTTTGCTTATGTCTCAAATTCAACTATGTACTATCCGATATATATATATATATGCAACAAGCAGAGTATGTGATCATTAGCCTGGCAACACCCCATAGAAGGGGGGTCCACATTCATGGTAATGTGTTTAGAGTAGACAGACCCTGAACAGAAACAAAAAAGACAAAAATTTCATGGACACAAAGTGACAAACAGAGGTAAAAAATAGCACAAGCATGAGGAGAGGCAAATGAAAAAGTACTAGCTATCAACACAATCAAAACAAGACCACAGCCAACCCCTCCCAAAAACAACCAAAGAAACCCTGGCCTGTTGAAAATTGTTATCCTAAAACCAATGGTGGCCAGGTCAGTGAACAGCGTGTCAATGCGTTCTCGGTCTTCCTCAGCTTCGAGTCCATCTCTGACAGGTGTGTGTCGGTATTTGCCCTCCCCCTACCCTGGGCAACCTCCTCCGTAACTGCATCCGACTGCTCTTGCACCTGAGGTACCAACCCCCTGTATTTCAGCCATACAATTGCTAACCAAAGGTTCATAGCTGCCGGGTTTGCCGCGTTCGCGATCGCATCCACCGTGTCCGGGTTGTCGATGTACCGAGTCGACTGAAACCGTTGAAGTGAAATACTTCAATAATTTACATTCTTCCGTAGTGATGTGGGGACCCCGACGAGAATTGATTATCTTCCAAAAAGAACCGCGAGAGTAACCTTCTGGACGTTGTGAGTGTGCTTGATACCGTCAGCGGTGGACGTCCAATCGGTACACAAACCCCTCATCTGATTGGATTAGACTAGGAGCGTTGAACCATCCGTCCCCGGCGCGAGGAAGTAGAACGCGACCTTGCTAAGCTGAAACGTCTTGTCGTTCTGATGCATGTAACAGATACCATGAGCGAACGAAGACTCGGTTGGGTCGAATCGCTTGAGAGTATTGATGGAGCGAGACCGGAGGCGCAGGCCAACGGACGCAGGCTCAGACCATCCTGGAATGGCGTTAACCACCGTTGGTGGCGAAGCCGTCAAAGTGATGATCCAAGGACGTGAGGATATCTTGACCTACGGTAGGAACTTGTCCCACTCGTATGCGCGGCGCACGGTCGGACGAGAAGCTTCTCCTGAGAGTAGGCGAGAGAAGTGGGGATCTACATGACGACGTGGAACAGCTGGTAAGTCCTTTGGTGACCGTGAAGGGAACAATCAACTTCTACGACCTCCAGAACGCGGTCGACCTCGTCGGGCTCTCGAACGTCGCGGTATGAGCTTCCCGTAGGTCCTGGTGACCGAAGGGCAACACTCGTGACTGTAGCGGGACGGTTCAGCCTCAAACCACCGAAGAACGCGTACCAGACCAACTCACCTCTCGCCAACGAACAACAGGCCATCATCGCGCACTGACAACCCCATTCCAAACAACATCCCAATGACAAAGCAAACAGTCTACCACGATCGACTCCGGAGGGGGGGAAGGCGTCGAATCGAAGGGAGCGAAGGATAAATCCTACCAGTGAAATTACCGAGGATGCGGTAGATGAAATCGAATGACGCCAAGCCTCCCCCCCCCTCATAATGTTCAAATCCCACGATCGCCGGATGTCGGTTATCAGAAATATTGTCTACACGCCGATTGAAATCATGTTCGAGGCACCATTCAAAGAGCCGCATCAAATTCAAATCGTGCGGCGCACCCCTCGAGTTAGAATTGCTCAATTCAACTTCCATTCTCTCGAACGCGCGCGCGCGGAACTCACTTCGGGGTCATGCAGTGACGACAGACACCACCGCGCCCGGGATTTCATTCTCTCGCTGTCGTGCGCTTCATTCTCTCGTGGGTTCGGGCTAAAGCCCCCTGATCGCTCGGAGCCAACGCAATGGGTATCGGACGAAATGACGTCGGCACCAATTAAAAAGATTCAAAGGAGATTGTCCGATTATACGAGTACTTATTAACGAGGGTGAGGGGTTTGGTTCTGTGACTGCCGGAACGAACAAATGCTGAAAGGGACACAGAAAAACACATCCGCAAAGTCACATAAATAAGAGGGGAGAAAAACAACAAGCATTTGTGAACACACACACACACATCAAGAAACCAGGCAGAAACCGGAAGACGGAAAGAACCAGTTCTACATGGAAGGCGGTCGCGTGTTTGGAGAAAAAACCTACGGTAAACCCAAGAAAGAAAGAAAAACCGAGATAGGCAAGCAAGAGTCCGATTGTCAAAATAGTAAGAATCCGTGGGCATGAATGACGTGGGATACTAGTGGAAGAGTTCGTGAATGCAAGAGGTGAGCCGAGAATACAACGCTGGTGAAGACAACACAAGGAAGTGGTGGGTACACGATGTATCACAGAACGACAGCGAGGAGGGCGAAGAAGAGCGCGACGGCACTCGTCAGGACAGATGGAGCAGACAACGAGAGGGCTCCACCGTCGTTGCCGGTGTCGGTGTTGTTGTTACCGTTGTTGTTGTTCCCTCCTGATGGCGAATTGTTAGGGTCATCAGGGTCAGCAACGCCGTTGTGGAAACCACGGATGAGCTCAGAAGCGTGCTCAGCCAGGGAGTAGACGGGCCATTGCATCTGTAAGCCACGGGATCTCGATCAACCACCAGTCCCAAGAGATAAACAAGAACTTACGTGGGCGGCGAACTGAACCGGGAAAACTGAGGCATCAACAGCCCTGACATTTCCCAACCCGTAAATCCTCAACCTGGCATCGACGACACCCCCCTGGTTACGAGGCAACATCGCCAGGGTGTTCGCGGGATGGAACTCGGTGGAGATGTCGTTGGCAACATATTGATCGATCGCGTCATCAGAAGTGACAGCTGCACCAGGAGCGACCTCCTCACCGAGGACACCACTCAGTGGGGGAGTAGCCGCAATCCTCCTAGCGAGCCTGACAGCTTGCCTCATCAACCTCACATCAGCATCATGGGTCAAGTATTGGGGATCAAGAGCGGGGTCATCGAAGGCATTGTTGGTGGTGATGTACAACCTTCCCTGACTGTATGGGTGCTGGAGAGCGAGCTGGATGGAGATGGTCTGGTCACCGTTCCCGAGATTTCCGGTGGCATACAACAACAACTCGACCTGACCCACAGGACTCAGTAGGATCTTCTGGGCGTTGGCGGTGTATAGAGCCTTGTAGCCCTCGATGACACCCGGATCTGTGCTGGGAACGAGGTTAGCGACAGAGCTGTCGAGGGCACTGAGAATCGTCTGCTGGAAGGTGACGGCATCATCGTGGGAACCGAGAAGGATCGAGGTGTTGGCATAGCAAGTTGCGGAATTGATGAAGGAAAGGAAGGGAGATGATTGCCCGGGGGGAACGCCATCAGCAGCGCCCTGGTCCAGCATCGTAGCCATGGTGTCGGCGGTAGTCCTGAAATTTACGCTAGAAGCCTGGAATGGAGGGTGAACATATGCGCCAAAATAAGACGGCGAACGGGACTCACAATGTGATCCTGCAAGTGTTGGCCAACACCAGGAAGATCCAACAAGACGTCGACACCAGCAGCGGTCAAGACATCCCTCGGCCCAACCCCGCTCTGCATCAGGATATTGGGGCTTCCAATCGCACCGGCCGCCAGTATAACCTCTCTGTTGACATTGATTGTGGTAACGGGACCGCCCCTGACCCTTGCGAACTGGACACCGGTGGCATTGAGGTTGCTGTCGAACAGGATCTTCGTAACGGTAGCGTTGGCCAAGATGTGGAGATTGTCGCGAGGGGGCAAAGGATCGATGTAAGCAGAACGTGAGTAAGAGCGGGTCCAGTTGGTGGGGTTGATAGCCGAAGTGGCCATAAAGGCGCCCCAGGCCTCACCGCCAGACGGATCAGGACTCTCGGGGATACCAAGGTTCTGGAGGGTGGGCATCCAATCACCCACGACGGGGAGCATGCTATAAAAAGGTTGAGCGGGTGCCGTTAGCGCCACATGGTTCGAGGGACGTGGCAGAGGCCGACTCACAATCCAGGGTAACTCGCGTGCAAGGGACCACTATTCCCATGGTTGTCTAAGATGTAATCGACACCGACGATGGATTGAACGTCCGGTACGGGAGGGGTATAAGTTTCGCTCTTCTTCATGAAAGGATAGTGCCTATCCCAGGACCAGGCATTAGCGCCGGTGCCATTGACGAGCTCGGCCCAAGTATCGTATTCAATCTTGGACGGCCGAACAAGGTAAAGGCCATTGACGGCGGAGGAGCCTCCAAGAACTTTTCCACGAGGCCAGTAAAGTTCACGGTTGTTTGCTCTTGGCTGGGTGACGGTATTATATGCCCAGTCGTAAGCGGTATGTAATAAAGAATGTGTGAAGGCATTCCCGGGAACGTCTGGGGAATTAAAATGTTTTCATTATGGTAAGCGTGCGCCTGGGGGCGATTACGAGGAGAACGCACGCACCAATTGACAGTTTAACGTCGTCCCCAGTGTTCCCCGCCTCGAGCACAAGCACGGTGTGGTTCGAGTCCTCGGATAACCGCGACGCGAGGACGAGACCGGCGGTCCCTCCACCAGCGATGATGAAATCGTAAGCCTGGTTGAGCTGGGAAGGATCTGTCACGATCCCTCGCGCTCTGAGATCCCGGACATCGTGGGGGCCGGCCCAGCAGAGTACGGCGGGCGCAAGGAGGAGGGTATAGAAAAGGGCGGAGTGAGCCCGTTGGCTCATGCTGGGGACGAGGAGGGGGTGGACAGTGGGGGGAGAGGGAGAGGGGGACTAGAAGGGACCGAAGCGGTGAGAGAGGGGCCTGTGGGGTTTTATTCGCGGGGCATGGGGAACGCCCGCCTGCCAAGCGCGGGACCGCCGATCACGCAACGAGTTTGATCCCTATGGCGGGTCCTAATCCGTGCCTTGTCTCCTAATCCAGATCGCGTCTCGACGGTCGGCGCGTGCCCCCGAGTGACGCATGAGTGTTCGCCCCCAGTCCAGCGTTCTCGCTGGCCGCAGAGGGTCAGTAGATGTCCGGATGATGGACGGCTGCCCCCACCCAAGATTGTCTCGTCTCGAGCTTGCACAGGTGGTATCCATTTAGACTGATCCGGCGCCGTCAGCAGCCCCTATAACATATCAGCTGCTCAGCGCCCGGCGCTCAGTGGTTTTATCCCTCAGCACACCCGACTTTCGCGTCACAACCTCCCGTGATTGAGCACCCGAACCCCCACCACGCAACAACCTTGCGGCGTCGAGATTCTGTGAAGTGCAAGTTTCTGAGAGAATCTGGACAAATGGGGATCGCGCAGTCGGCTTCCGTGCAAGGTGTTGAGTGTGCGGAACGGCTAGTCCGGATGCCAGAGATCCCTACCAATGCAAAGCCGAGTGTTTCGCATTCTTCCTCGCCTAAAAACCTTCGCACGGCATTTTTTGGCGACGCTCGTGGAGGCGGGGGACGTCGCGAGCTCACGCTTGTTTACGTAAATGGTGACCTCCTTCCCGTTGTCGATGGTGGCGCAGGGGAGGACAGCTGGCGCGACGGGATCGTCTGAAATGATATCCCATCTCGTCCGATTGCTTTGATCCGCCACGAGTCGGCTCCTCGACGAGCCAACAACCGAGTCCTGCACAGAGTAGAAGGGATCTGAACACACTAACGCACGACACCCAGACCTTGTCCAGCCCCATCCTAGGCCCGCCCTCGGCCAGTCTCATTGATCTCGCGAGTATCTTCCTCGGTGTCAAGATCCCCAAGCTACGTCGGACCTCCTTGGATCCGGCGACTCCCACTGAGTCTCGCGACGCGTCTCCCGGTCTGCCGCTTGCGGGGCAGAGTCCAGCTGCTCCCCCTCGAGTGGGGTCTAAGACCGATGCTGAAGATGTGGGTTTTCGTTGTGCTCGAATCGATCTTGCCCACGCAGTCAGGAGGATTTGGTACGAAAGGTTC
>Ga0307517_10009747_pt1 | contig 13570 bp, 9 predicted proteins | sample 23_EM_MG_FD_194515 | JGI IMG/M metagenome (GOLD analysis project Ga0307517, IMG submission 194515) | Populus trichocarpa ectomycorrhiza microbial communities from riparian zone in the Pacific Northwest, United States - 23_EM | ecosystem: Host-associated > Plants > Roots > Unclassified | place...
TTTCGTCTCCTCTCTCTCTCTCTCTCGTGATGTCTCTCTCGACATGGGTTTGATACTTAAATAAAAAAAAAAGAGAAAAAAACAAACACATCTTCACTTCGCCCTGTCTCTCTCTAAGCCAACAAACCCCACCCCTCTCTTTCTCTCTAGGGTTTCGAACCCGAAAAAGATTTCAAGCAGAAACGTACGCATACAACTCCCGCTCCATAATTCTAGGGTTTTGATCGGCCGAGACTCTGTGCCACACCTACTTAACCTGCACTGTCTAGTCCTTTAGACCCTGATTTATCCTCGATTTCTTGATAATGGTGAGGTTCTGAACTCTTCTTCACTTCTCGCTTTCTACAAATCCTTTCCACTCCCTGATTTTATTATTTAGGGTGCAATCAGTTGGTTTAGAAAAAAAAATTATAATTACTCAAAATGAGTTAGGTACTTTTGTTTTATTAGATTTTAGGTCAACCTCAAAACTTGATACTTAGTTTAATTGGTGATTTAATATGTTAATTTGGTTCTGCAACAGTAGGTGCTGCTGTTATAAGAAGAGAATTTGATATTTTTCATGCTGGTAAATGTTGAATGGTTGTTACCATGGATTTAAATGTGTCGCCGGTACCTGAAGGCGACGAAGATAATTCTGAAGGGCACGTAGAAGAATACAGTCCTGCTGGTGAACGGTCAGAGTCTGCTGTCGAAACTGCCCGCAGGGTATTTCTAAATTCTATTCTTGCTTTCTGTTTCCAGTATTTTGCATTAGAAGAATCGACTTTTGTTCCAAATTATGGCGTTACTTTGGTGAATGATAATAATCAGGAAAGATTTTATCAGAGCTTTGCTATTCTGGAAGAATGAAATATATTGCTGTGATGTTTGTATCTGGTTTTTTTACATGACGGCTCTTTTTATGACTCCTAAGTGGTTTGGTTATATGTAAAGAATCATTCAGTAATCTGAACAGTCATTCCAACCTTGTGGCTGCTATATTTTATCAGGAAACAGGATTTGAAGTTGCCGTCGCCGCATGGAACTTTGGCATTGGGCCCCAATTTGTTATATTATAGCAACTGGATTAAGTATTTTGATTGAATCTGGAGATCATTTTAAGATTTTATGAAGTTATAAATCATATTTTTGTTGTTTTCTCTGGTGAGTGGCACTTTAATACTGGGAATGGGTTTGTGCCGTAGGATGTATTACTTTTCTGCTTCAGTTGTTGTAAGTCTGTAACAGTTGCAGGAACTTGAGGATGAGGATCTTATAATGTAATCAATTTATCACTTTTTCCTGGTTAATATACAAATGCAATTATGCAAGCACATTAGGAACAAAGGTGTGGAAATTTAGCTTCATTATGGATATAATGGCTGTTTAATCTTAAAGCTTGGCAGATGGAGAGAAGAGTGTAAAGCTAGTAAACTTAACAATTAAAGACTTGTTTGTGATCATTGAGTCCCAAAGGAAAATAATGACTATTCTGTAGCTATAGAGTGCACACAAAACTTCCCTTCAACTAACATGTTGTCATTACTATCTTTAGTGCTGTGAAATGGAATGCCTTGAAGTTTTTGAATACTGAAGCATAGGCACTCTCTATTTGATTGGGGTTAAAGTACCAACATATTTTGTGGACTTGTGTGTAAGATGACATTTTGTTTCCCTCCCTTGCTCATTCCCACATCTGGGTTCTCTTTTTTCCTTTTATGTTTTTTTGATGATTAATATAATGGCATTGGGGCATTTGTTTGTCTTCCATTTATATGCATGGTTGTTGATCTTATGTTCATCTTGATTAGGAACGTGAAGAAAGACGTAAGCGTTTGAGAAATGAATGCTCAGATGACAGACCTGTACATGTGTCTCAGCAACCAGTGCACGATCAATTCTTTCCATCTAAACGCTATAAATCATATGATAAAAGCAAACTTCCTCCTGGTAAGTTTCTTGTCTAATTGCTCTATGCAGAAATGGTTTCTGTGGCTTGCATTATGATGGTTTTAAATGGTGTTTACAGAAACCATTGTTCTATGGAATTAGTTATCTATTAGAGGTGTATGATACTGCCTCGCTACATTTCTGAATATCAATCTATTGTTGGATTGTTTGATGGTTAAATTCGTAACCTGGTGGATCTGGCTTGCTACTGAAAATGAAAAAAGGGCTATGAAACAATTGTCATTTTTCTTTTGATATTTATAAGCAGTGGGGTATTTGTGGGTACCTTTAGGCCACCACAACTATTCCTCCATTGTTTGGGATTGGCCGCAGGATGGGAGTCTCAGAGATCTTAATCATTAGCTCTTCACCAATTTTGATGTCCAAAATGCTTAGCAAAAAGGTGGTTTACATGCAACATTTGTAAGATTGCTCTTTAGTTACATGGTTGTTTAGAATCTTAGATGTTAGGCATATTATTTACTTAGGAGTTTGGCTTTATTTCCTATCACAGTAGTATTGATTCAAGAATTCATTTTTTTCCTATTCAGTATTGGTTGCTTCGATTTTCCTCTTCAGGAATTCTTATTTCTATTTGGTTTAGTTTTGGCATCCATATAAGAGCACATCCTATGTTTAAACGGAACTTATTTAGTGATTGACAATTAGCTGTTGACTATTGAAAGAACTTGACATTTTCTTCCTGCGCCTCTGTTTTATCACTTACATTTCTTTCCGTATCTCCTCCCTTACCTTCTATTCCCATCCTACATTACCAAGGTAATAACAAGACTGTTCTGTGCTTTTTTTTTATTACTACTGCAGACATTGATTTCTCAAAACCTGAAATTAATGAATTAAGTGTACTGGAGATGATTATGCTTATGAGCTATTCCCTGGAAGTCAGTCATAGTTTTGTCTTATATTACTGCGGTGATTCCCTTGGCTGAGGACCCTTTGTCAATAAAACATAGTTTTAGCCACAAATATTAGAAAACTAGTTGTCATCTTGTATTGTTGATACTAGTGAATGGTTCTGCTGATGGGTATTTGGCATGGTAGTATTCCTCATTGCAAAGCTGCGGTAGGGGAGGATTGGATATTGTCTTTGTTAGCTTAAGAACTCAGAGAAGGGGGGAAAAGAGAATAAAAAGATATTATTGAATGGTTCTCTGAGCTGTGGTCTTCTTCCTTTATCCTTTTAACCCTTCACTATATCTCTAAGCATTTGATTAGTCTATGTTTCTGCAGTTTTTCATATGCTTTCCTTAGTTTAAGGACACTGTTTGTTTCATCTTAGGTATCATTACTTTCATTCAATAATTTACTATCCATAACTGCAGGCTGGTTGGACTGTCCTGCATTTGGCCAGGAAATAAATTGTATCGTTCCTTCTAAGGTTCCACTCGGTGAAGCTTACAATGACTGCATTCCTCCTGGTAAAAGATACTCCTTTAAACAAGTCATTCATCAACAAAGAGTTTTAGGAAGGAAAGTAAGTACTTTGAACTTAAAAGTCATTTTTACCTCCTTTGCTTCCTAGTAAATCTCTTCTACTATCAGTGGGAAAACTAGTCATGACCACACAATTAATTTCTCAATAACCTGGCATTTTCTGAATCATCTGTATCATCTATCTATAGAGCCAAATTAGAGGAAATGTTCCACAATTTAGCAGGGTTATGTTGCTACACAATTAAGGTTGCAATATTTGTAATTTGCTACCATAAGGAGTAATGAAGTATAAATTCTTCTCTGCAGGAAAAAAGAATATTATCTTGAATAATTCTAAGTTTATCCACTGATTTTTCAGCTTGGTCTGGTGATTGATTTGACAAATACTACTCGCTACTATTCAACAGTAGATTTGAAGAAAGAAGGTATCAAGCATGTCAAGGTGAATTGGCAATGACAATATTAATTTTCTTCAGTCTCTAATTTTATTGTAGAGTTGCTCACCTGATTATCAACTTGTTTTCTTTGATTTTCCAGATATATTGCAAGGGGCGTGATGCTGTACCAGAGAATACAGCTGTAAATACCTTTGTTTATGAGGTATGCTTCTTTTACAATACCTTCTCAGGTTTTTTCATGTTTTTTCCTCCCCCGGACCTTCTTGTAGCATATATGTTTTTTCCCAAATTTTGTGTGCTGCACAGGCCATTAGCTTGGTTTCATGGTAGTTTTTAAGGTTTTATGGCTCTTTTATGCTATTAAGCTATCACTGTTTTGAACCTCTAGTTGTAGTAAACAATGCCAGGATAGAGCATCATATACGAACCGAGAATCTCATATGTGAGCACAAGTTTGCTTGTGAACATGCCATGTGCATGTGTGTGCTTGCATGCCTATGCCTCATATGTCCATATGTGCATATGTTGCAAGCAATGGTTGATTGTGATTCTTTCTTGTCACCAAGTCAAACCATCACCCTCTTCCTCCCTTCCCAACCAAACAGAATCTACAATACCCCAGTGAACTGGGGTATTTAGTGATCCATGTGAAGGCAGCATATCCTTATCTCAGGAACCATTCATACCTAAACACACAATGTTGAATGAGTGTAATATTGTACTCAACGGTCCTGCATGTACATCATTTTTTCAGGTCATGCAATTCCTCTTGCGTCAGAAACATACAAAGAAGTATATTCTTGTTCATTGTACACATGGGCATAATCGTACAGGATATATGATAGCTCATTATTTAATGCGTTCACAACTAATGTCTGTCACTCAGGTAAGTTTCCAATGTCTCCTTTCACGTGTATCTCAGTTGGTTTTATTCTACAAGTCATTGTTTTGAAATTTCTTTTGCTAATTGCGCAGGCAATAGACATATTTGCTGAAGCACGTCCTCCAGGAATATACAAGCCAGATTATATCGATGCCTTGTACTCATTCTATCATGAAAGAAAGCCAATAACGGTTGTTTGCCCACCAACTCCAGAGTGGAAGAGGTCTTCTGAATTTGATCTCAATGGTGAGGCAGTGCCTGATGATGATGATGATGATGGAGGTTCAGCTACTAGCGTGCATGTATGCAAATTCTTTGATGTAACATCTAGTTGTCAAATTTTTTTGTGGTGGCATGATATAAACTGGTGTTGTTGTGGAGAGTTGTTTTGCGTGTATGTTGCTGTTTCTACCTGAGAACTGATTTTGGAACTATTGACTTCAGCATTAGGAGAACTATTATTATTTAGGCCCACAAAGAAAAATGCGGCAGCAGACATAGTGACAGATGTATTGTTGGTAATTGCTCAATTGTACTTGACTACATGTCAGTTTCAAACTCTCATTTGGAGTTGGTAACAAGTCAGGGAAAAAAGGGCCTTAGTTATAGTGACTCTGAGTATCCTAATATGTGAAATTGATTCCAAAGCCTCTGTGTTGTGGAATATTTTTCTTTGCTTTGCTTGAGTTTTACTAGCATTTTAGAGTTAAATGATATGTCTTAGGTTTCAAGTTGCATGGGGATCTTTTTCTTTACTTCATGTGTTTTAAGGGAGGATAGCTTTTATGCCTGCCCGAAGGACTCTTGAATCTAGTGAACATTTTAAAATGTGGTGCTTTTATAGTTAGAAGGTTCTAGTTTGATGGGGTTTTTTTTTACATCAATAACATAATGGGTGTCTGATGATAGGCGAGTACATGTTATTCTTTATCGCATGCTTAAAGTTAAGAAATGGCAATGCTACATGTTATTGAACTATTTCCCATAATTTTTCCATGTGGTTTTTTGTATGTTCTGGATCTATATAGTAAGGATGATCAAAAATTTTTAAAAGAGTTCTTTTTTATTCAATTTTTTTTTTCTTAAGAAAGCTCAGTTATTCCGTTTAGGAAGCTGTGAAGTGGATGTTCTTGCTCTATACTAACTTCATACTAGCAAGAAAATGTTTGGAGGTTGCAGGCATTAGAGACCGATGCTGAGTTTAGGTTGAAAGCTTTGTTGTTAATTATTTTTAGTTTTCTGTTGGTGTTATTCTTCCTTTATAAGTCAAACATAAATGTTTCCAGCTGTAAAATGTAATCTAGATAATTTTTGAAATGAAATATGTGGTGGTAGTTTATTGCTATAATAAGTTGATAGGGGATTCATGTCTTTTTCTTTTTCTTTTGCTTCATGAATTCAGAAGTAATGCCTCTCATTTAGCTTAAATTTCCGTAGAAAATTGCAGTGTCCTGTTTGTTTAGATTTTGCGCATGCCATTTGTCATTTCAGGGCAATCATGAGATGGCTGTCACAATGACAAATGACGATGTTCTGGGGGATGAAATACCTAATGACCAGCTGGATGCACTGCGGCAGTTTTGCTACCAAGCACTTAAGTTGAATGTAATATTTCTTTGCCTCTGTTCAAGCTTTGTTGTATGCTGCTGCTCGTTTATTTGTGATATCTTAGATTTGGTGTGGCACCCATGTTGTTTTACTCCTCCAGTTACATGTATGCACAAATGTATTGTCTTGATCATGTCGTCCCAGAATTCATACAAACTTTTGTTTTTCCATTTCTTTCTTTGTTCCAAACCATTCTTTAAATTCAAATTCTTTGTTCTTTGTTCTTTTTTCTTGATTGAGTTTCTTTATTCAATATTGAATTTAATTCACAGTTACGAATGAAACATAAGGGCTTTTATTGGAATCCCTATCCAGATTCTCAGCAATAGGTGTGCGGATTAGATATATCTTCACATATAACTATCCTAACATTACATTTATGCATTCCTTTCTTTCTTTAACATAAGCCAACCATTTGTATCTTGTATTCAGTCAGATTTTAAAAACATTTTTAGAAACATCTATAAAGGAAAGCTGACTTATAACGATTACATGTATTACATATACCTAGTTTGATCCCACACTTCTAAAGAAACCATTTTCTCCTGAATCTCATTTTTTGTAAACCTTATCTTTTTTTAAAAAATAAAAATAAATTAGCATTATCCCAAATGGATACAATCAGTCAAAATGGGTGAATTCCTTAGTCGAAATTATTGCATAGAAATATAAGTCTTTGGTTCTTCTAAGTTCATGTAATTTATTCTTTATCAATATTTTCTTTTGGTCATCTTTGAATTGAATAAAACTGACTGAAATGGGATTTGCTCTATTTTAGTTTTCTTTGTTTCACATCCTGCACTTCCTAGGTTTTATGTACAAATGCCATTAATTGTTTTTTTATGTTCACATAAAAAAGGTTCAAAATTTGATTTTGGAATGTGTCCAGATCACAAGTGAAAAAATATGTTGTTCATAGCTTTTTAATTGTTAAAATCCTGAACTTGAAATGTCTTCATTCAGACTTTAGTTTGTAGTGACTTTTTTCTTAAATTTCAGGGAAGAGGAAATTCACAATTCCCAGGATCACACCCCGTTTCTCTCAGCAGGTTAAACTGCATTTTCTTCAATCATTGTTATTTTGTGTTGTTTGTTATGCTTTGCTATATGTATTACGTGGAGGTGCTTCAGTTTGTTAAGGTAGGATCTCTACGACTTGGAATAAAGGTGCCTCAAATTGCTAGCTCTTATGCTATGATTTAGATGTGCAAGGATATATATATATATATAAAACCCTAATATCTATGCCTATGGTTTAGGTTAAAAACATGAAACCATCAAATATGATAATTTTCCATGGTAGCTATAAATCTTATAGTAATGAAGAAGCGAAGCGAGAGTGTTGTAGAGCAATTGAAGTCCTGGCATTACGATCAACAACTGAATAGGTTGCTGTCACTTGTATGTACTACAGCAAGAATAATATTTAGGGGAAATAGATAATGAACGATCATTCATAACTCGGTTCACTTCATATATAAGATATATTTTTGTTTGCTTCCACTTTGGAGTGGCTTGAATATGTATCTATCATGGTGGAAAAATGTCTAAAGATACTGATGCTATATGATATCTGACCTTTTCTTTAAAGGGGGTGGGCAGTGGGAACTGCAAAAGTGGGCCATGTAGACCTTTCCATGTGCTTAACTCAAAACGGCTGTTTATGTTGTGGTTGCGACAAGGAAATTTGTGTTTTTTTGGCTTTACCATGAATGCAGTGAAGCCTGAATTTTACAGCAGACTGATATTGAATTCAACAATTTTTTTTTATCTTTTTTGCCCTTTTCAAATTAGGAATTAATAGACATGGTTTTGTTCACGGGTCATTATAGTTTATTCCAATTCAGCTACAGTGCTCCTTGAGCTTGTGGGCTGTTTAATCAATTTTCTTCTCAGTATCACTTCATAAGAATGGGATTTCAATTTTGTGGCATGCAGGGACAACTTACAGCTGTTAAGGCAGCGTTATTATTATGCAACATGGAAGGCTGATGGAACAAGATACATGATGTTAATTACAGTGGATGGGTGCTTTTTGATAGATAGGAATTTTAAATTCCGAAGGGTACAGATGAGATTTCCTTGTAGATACACCAATGAAGTATGTAACTATGCATTTCTTCTTCTAGGATGGTTTCTCGCTTCAAGACTCATCATTATAGTTGGCATCTTGTTCGGATGATCTTTGACATGACTACTTGTGTCTTTTTTTGTTAAGGGTCCAGCTGATAAGATGCACCACTTTACATTACTTGATGGGGAGATGATTATTGATACTATGCCGGACTCACAGAAGCAGGAGAGAAGATACCTTATCTATGATATGATGGCAGTCAACCAAGTGTCTGTCATAGAGGTTAGATTTACAATGATATTTATGGAAATTAATATTATTTCTGCAGACAAAGTCATTTATTGTTTTGTTTTCATTCTTCCCTAAAGCAATGCACCATCACAGGCTTTTTGTGAGAGCTATTTATTTATGTATTTTAAGTCAAGTGCTGGGAGCAATATTTGGTCATCTAACGAGGGCTAAAATCAATCTTTGATCTAGTGGTGAACTACATGAAAAATGGTGTAATTTGTGGGGGCAGTGGGCAATGTGGACTAATCTCCCCACTTTGGATCCACTTTGGATCTGCCCCTGGTGGTGCAACCCTGATTGATATTGTGCAATCATGAAGTGCATTCATGTGCCGTTGGCAGAAATGCTTAATTATTTATACCTCTCTGTGGCAACCTTTTGTCAGTTCATTCTTGAACATCATCCCCATCTTTGGCTTACTTTTGGGGATGCACTGATATTTTTAGATCCAATATGGTATAAAGATATAGGTTTACTTGCCTGAAATTTAGGGATGATTTGAAGGGGAGAGGATTTTTCTATTTGTGTATTTTAACATTAAAATCAGCACTAAGCAGGGCTACATGAGGCTTTTGTTCAAAGCTGGCTGATGGAAATAGTTCTCACCCTGTTGCAGCTTTGTAATAAGCTTCATTTTGTTTGGAATGGCTTAAAAAAATAATTGCAGACTTTTTTTATCCTATCTAGACTAATTGGGTCGGATCTCTCGAGTGCTGATGCTAATCATTTGCTACAAGTGTAACAAGTGATAGGAAGCAGGTTAATTAACTACGTGGGCCCCAATATGAGCTACCAAACAACACGAAGAATAACTGGGAATGTGGAGAAAGCTGTTTGTATGCTAATCCTTTGATAACTTTTTTTAATTGATCAGCAAATGTTTGGCAATTAATTTTGTTTGCCAGGAGTAAAAAGGAGGAGCAAATCATACTCAAATGGCCTTTTCTGTTTTTATTTGGAATGATCTCTTCTGAATTATGTTTTACTGATTTTCAGCTATATATTTTGGAGTATTTTGAGTAATTAGAATCATACATTTAGATGAATATGCTGTGCCTGTTTCAGGAATACATACCACAGTATGCTGTATACCATCAATCTAATTAAATGCTTTTCCCCTAATGTTCTTCATTCCATCTACTAATTATGAGCTTCGTTGATCCAAAATTTCTGCAGCGGCCCTTTCATGAACGATGGAAGATGCTTGAAAAAGAAGTGATTGAGCCCCGAAATACTGAACGCCAAAGTATTTACCAGAGTCGAAATCCAAATTATAGATATGACCTGGAACCCTTCAGGGTATGAGAAGAAAATTTATTGAATTTGCAATATATGATGCTTTTCCTCTTTTATCTTATTACCTAATGATGTTTTTTTGAATTGTTTACCAGGTGAGAAGAAAGGATTTCTGGCTGCTTTCTACTGTTACCAAGGTCCTAAAGGAATTTATTCCAAGGCTTTCACATGATGCAGATGGTCTTATTTTTCAGGTGATTAGGATTGCTTGTGAACTTTTTGCACAACCCATCCACTGGAGATTTTCGTTCTAAAATATTTTTAGAATTTTTATCCAATATTGAAGCTCGTGGTCAATGATCTAACAAATATCATGTACAATCACCACCTGAAAATTGTGAACATTACACCTCTTACATATCATACAGGGAAAGACTTGTCATCTCATATGCTTTTATAGTGTAATTATTCTGGTGTGAACAAGAGATTACTCATGATATTATGTGCCAGGGTTGGGATGATCCCTATGTTACTCGCACTCATGAAGGCCTTCTGAAGTGGAAATATCCTGAAATGAACTCAGTTGACTTTCTATTTGAGGTGTGTCTGTCAACCTCACCACCAAGCTAGCTGTTTATCTTTGATGTTTTGGTGCTTTTCCATCTTCATCCCTTTGCCTTATTGACTGGAAATTCTCATTTAATGTTTTCATCCTGATGTGAAAATACATGTGTTGCAGGTTGATGATGATGACCGTCAGTTGCTTTATCTGCACGAGCGAGGGAAAAAGAAACTGATGGAAGGCCACCGAGTTTCCTTCAAAGGTTGGTGTGATTTTTCATACCTTCAAACTTTCTTTTGATGTCATGTGTTTCATTCTACTATAAAAAATCATGAATATATGCAACCCTTGCATTAATACTGAAAACACTGGGATTTCAATTGATAACCTATTTCAGCTGTTGCTAATCATATACTTGGTCTTATGTTTTTGGATAGTGGTAGTTTGCCATTCAGATTGGTAGTTACTGTATCTCTTGTTAATGCTAGCAATTTGTATTGGTGTCCATTGCTTTGAGCTGAAATCCATTTTTCACATATTCTTGTATCTCTTCCTCTGGGCATGTTCCTGGCTCGCTATATGTTTCTACTTTTTCTTCTTTTCTTTTTTCTTGGTTTTTTTTACTGGCTTTCCATTTTTTGTTTTCATTCTTGATCTGAAGACTTAAAAACTTGCAGATGCTCTAGATCCCTCTTCATACTCTGGGAAGATAGTTGAGTGTTCTTGGGATTCAGAGGAACGTGTGTGGGTCTGTATGCGGATCCGGACTGATAAATCAACACCAAATGATTTCAATACCTACAAGAAGGTCTGTTCTATCACCTTTATATGCGATCATATCTGTATGTATATATCAATTCTTATTTATGTATGTCTCATGTATTTGCCATGCTTTAACCTATATGCTAATATCATATCAATTTCACACTGATGCATTTGATGAATTCCTCAAGTGGACTAAATGAAGCTTCTTTCTGATGCACAACATAGGTGATGCGAAGCATCAATGACAATATAACAGAGGATGTGTTGTTGAATGAGATTTATGAGATCGTTTGCCTGCCCATGTATGCTGATAGGATCAGGATTGAGAGTAAAGCTCAGCAGCATGCAAATGCGGTACGTCGTAAGTGATGGACAGAATGGTGAGTAGGCACTATGCTTAAAGTTGCTAGCAGAAGTAGAAGAACCCAATACTGGACCTTTGATGCTTGCTTGCTCTAGGTCTTTGCTGGTTTTACTTGGTTGAGGTTGGGTATGTACTGGAGCTTATCAACTAGAGGGTCACTGTGATGTTATGTAATTAGCTGTAGCTCTAATGGTAACCACCTAGTGGGTGCTGTGCTGGTGAGTTATATGATGCACTTAGTGCACTAGAATAGTTTTCAGCATCAGACCCAAATTATGTCTGTCATAGTTGCCCAGATCAGGAGAATTAGGATACTAGGATCTCCGTGTATATTCTTCTTTTTTTTCTTTTTATGTAGTGATTAATAAGTTTTAGTCATTTTTTATTAGTAGAAACAAGTTCCCGGACATGGTTTTCACCTCATCTCTTGATGTGAATATGTTTTGGAATGTGGCGATGGTTCTCTCACTTGTGCTATTTCCCCCTTCATTTAGCTCTTTCCGAGCCTGAATGGTTGGCCGCGGTTATTCCTTTGTGTTTTTGGTAGGGCAGCTGATGTCGCTTTGTGTTTTTGGTAGGGCAGCTGATGTCGCTGTGCTAAAACAAGACATGACAAGCAGCTGCTACCCATGACACTACCATATTGGGTCATGAGGAAGACGGGCTGTCTTTCTGCCTCACTCTCATCCCCGACCGTATGCCTTCATTCGAACCACTAATTTGGTGGGGCCATTCAGGTGATCAATGTTGGGAGGAGGATTTGGGAGATCTTGTTTTTGGACGCCGTGATGGGGAGGGCAAACAAAAGATCGGTTAGACAAGAGAGCAGGATATGTAGGAAATCAAAACTCAAACCACCTTTTACATATTCTAGTTAGAAAAGAGGGGTGGAAAGAAGGGATAATATTAGAATTGAAAATTTAAGAGAAAAATCGCTAAAATTCACGTTTTTTTTTATATTTTATTTTCAGTTGACACTTTAACCGATTAAAATAAGTCGGATTAAAAAAGGAATTGCTTGAATGGGAAGACGCATGGATTTTCATCACCCTTTTTCGGCTATATGTTGTACACTCACGTGGCCAATTGAGATGTGTCTTATCTGCAGGGTTGTCTACTCCAATTGGGGACTGATTCATAAACAGTTTGGATTACTGTGTTATTGATTAATTTAATAACAATAATTTCAACATAAAACCTAACTTCGGTTAAATTTTAGATTCTATCTAATCAGGATGAATTTAACAACTATGCTTATATGCCCACTTTGTTCATCCTAGAATCTTTCAAGTGATATGAAATTTTCACAAACAAGAAATTTCCTTTAATTTTGTTAGAGATATACAAACCAAAATGATTGTAAAGTTGCAATCTCTTGATGTTATTGAAATTTGGAAGAAAATCATTTTTACAACGAAAATATCAACAATTTAATTTTACACTAGTTAAGTACCGAGTTACATCGCGGGTAAGATTTGAAGTTAATTTCTAAACCAAAAGAATAAGGTTTAGGTGTTGTGAGCATGTTTTTAGTACCATAAGATTTTTTAATTATGAATTGTAAAGTTGATGCTTGTGTTTAATAAAATAAATTGAAAAATATATCATACCAATAAATCATAAAAAAAGTGTTGCTAACGCTAATTATATAAAAAAATAAAAGAGCTCGATGATGTATTGTGCTCTATAAGAGGAAACATTGTGGATTCAAACATCTTTTTTTTTTTCATTCACTTATTTTTTTTAATTGATCGTTTATTAATTTGGAATTGAAGTTAATTGTCTGCTTTGTTTGGCTTGGTATTGGTTACTCGTGGTGTCAAGAAAGGAAATCAGTTCTTGGTTAATGCTTGATTTGGAAAAATTGAATTGAATCAAAAAAATTAAAGTAACGACTGGACAAGTATTGAGCACTTTTTTTCTTGCAGACACCAGGGACTGAATTGCACAGGAACGGGAGAAATTCAAAACTTTTTTTTTTATTTTTCGTTTTTCAATTTGA
>Ga0307517_10009748_pt1 | contig 13563 bp, 12 predicted proteins | sample 23_EM_MG_FD_194515 | JGI IMG/M metagenome (GOLD analysis project Ga0307517, IMG submission 194515) | Populus trichocarpa ectomycorrhiza microbial communities from riparian zone in the Pacific Northwest, United States - 23_EM | ecosystem: Host-associated > Plants > Roots > Unclassified | place...
ACGATAGTGGCAAGATGAGTACGTAATGGGGATAGATGGGATAATTGCAAATACTAGATGATAATTAATTTTTGTTAACCTTGTCTTTCTCCACCACTCATCATTTTTTTTTTTTTTTGATGTTTGAAAGTATGGTAATAGTTGTTTTTCAAAATGTTTTTCGCTTGAAAATACATTAAAATAATATTTTTTAAAAAATTATTTTTGATATCAGCACATCAAAATGATCTGAAAACACCAAAAATATATTAATTTGAAGTAAAAAAAAAAAATTAAAAAAAATCAATTTCTTACACGAAAACAAACTCATAAGAATAGATAGCATATAGAACATAAAATCTTCCAAGTATATCAAGTTTTAACTATTCAACGAAGTAAATTTAATTTGTAAAATAAATATTATTTGTTTTTTTTTTGTGCTCATTTTGCATGGAAAAATTAAATGGAACAATAATATTAATATTCTTGCTCTCGATAAATTATTTGTCACCCGGTCATCTCATCTGTAGTCCGTGCACAGTTCTATATCTGGATATCTTTATTATTACAATGAGTAAAAGAGCATGGCTTATTGGAAAAATTGTCGGTTGATGCTACACATGCGGGTGATTCCTTACAATCGAAAACCGAGTAAATTATATATTAGTTCCTGTAGTTTTGGGTCTGAACATGCCGTTTCTTTCCTCAATGATTTCAAACCAGGGCATTACATGAAGATCCCGAAAAGATCGATGTTCTTAGTTGAGGTACATTTTCTTCAGAACTACTGCCAAGGTAACAAACGAATTAAATCCATCTATCTTGTGTAATTGTTGTAATAGTTCACGTGATGCATTCAAAAGGATCAACCATTCAAGAATTTCCTCAAAACAGTGATCTTGAACTGACAAAGCCAATTATAATGAACTGGTTTTTCCTTGGAGGTGCAGTAGGACCAGTTATAATTTGGCTGTTCCACAAATCATTCCCCAAGCAATCTTGGATTCCCCTAATTAACCTTCCAGTCCTTCTAGGGTCAACTGTGATGATGCCGCTGGCTACACCATTAACCTACAATGCCTGGATCATGGTTGGAACAATTTTCAATTTCTCCATCTTCCGTTACAGAAGCAGTGGTGGCAGAGGCACAATTATGTTCTTTTAGCAGCATTGGATGCTGGGGTGACTTTCATGGCAGTGCTTTTTTACTTCTCAGTCGGCATAGAAAATAAAAGTTCGACTTGGTGAGGTGCAAATGGTGAACACTGTGAACTGGCATCTTGTCCAACAGCCAAGGGCATAATAGTTGATGGTTGTCCAGTAAACAAACTTTGTTGCTCTTCTGATTCTAGTTTCTGTTTAAAAAGTTACAAGGGATAGAATTAGAAGGTATTCAACAACATCCACCAAGCCATAGTGGCAAGGTCTCGTGTATTGTAGTTTAGTTAGAAAGCCAGCTTCACGAGTGCATTGTTTTTAACTAGAAATATATTAATGCAAGTCTAGAAATATCCAAATAAAATTCTAGCCCAAGGAAATGAATCATTTCTGAATACCTTCAGACAAAACCATCTCACTTCACATTGAGTCACTTGGATTTTGGCCAGGATGCTTTTTTGGCACACTATACTAGACTGGTGGAAGGAATGACAACAAAATATTGTTAATGCCGGTGCATGGAAAGGTGCATTATACCTGGCAGATGTTTCCTATCATAGTGGAAGCCATACACAGCATTGATACTAAAATACACTCATTCCCTTGAACCTGGTATGTGATAATATGGCACTCCATATTTTTATCAACATCATGCTACCCTATAATCAAGGACTATTTAGCTTGATTTGACTAAATCTATAGCCACACATAAAAAACCAAGCCATTCATAATGATAGAACACAGAAAAATGCTGAACCACAAGTGAATAAGCTATTTCATTGAAATAACATGCATATTTGATGTACGGGATACCCTTTGCTGTTATGAAATAACTTGCATATGGTATTATTGTCATTGAAATAACATGTATATGGTGTTGTCGAGAATGACATAAAATAGATAGAAAGAAAGTGAAACGGTACATGGAAATGTTGAAGGCATGATATTTTTTGTGCTTTAGCAAACTTCAATTGACATAATGATCAGAAATTCCTAATTATAAATCATACCGAGTGAATGTGATCACGATGCATTAACTGAAAGCCACTGATTGTACTCATCCATCCTTATTATAAAGGAACTGGAACTTGGTGAGCCACCTCCTCCATATGCCTTCATGTTCAGAAAGCCAAAGAAAAATCACTTTTAGTGTTCTCCCAAAACAGTCAATACAGGAAGTAAGAAGATATTCACTACTCAAAATGCACAACCTTTGCAACTTCAGAGGTATCGGTAGCACTATCAATGCTCCTCAGGCACATCTTAAGATCATTTCGTAGCATGTACACAACAGCTCCTATGGGCCTGAAATCATTAATGCATACAGCATAAGATGATGCACAGTTTTATTATAATTAGCTACAAGCTCAGGCAACCTTGTGAACGAGTAAAAAAAGCTTTTCCCATGGTAACTTGGCCAACATATGGAATTCTTATCACTCACTTAATGTCATGATGATATATTGCATCACCGAGTTGTTCTCCTAGTCACAACATTGTCAAGAAAAAGCCAGTTAAATAACATCATTTTACTTCTATGCATACCAATTTTTAATGCAAGAAATTCACTTAATGCACATCTGATAATATGCCAAAGAAAATCTGCAGTGTTTATACAGTTATCCTTTTTGAAAAACTTGTGTTGCTTAAATAACCCAAGGTTGAGCTTATTGTGTTAAGTTCCAAGAGCTACACTAAGAAAATTATGCTGACACAAATTAACACATTCCACCCCCAATCCACCAATCATTCTCAAACTAGGGCCCAATACTATGATGTCGATCAATTGTGAAAGTTTCACCAACTCTTCAAAATAGACCTTCTTCTAACTTTGTTCACTTCAAACTAAAGGACAGATTTCAAGGTCAACAGCTGGTGACCAGATATTCATCAATGCCACTTCTATCCAGTCCAAAGTTTTTGACAGCACATGATTGACAAACTAAAATTCATAATGTTCAAGAAATCCATAACATCTCATAGAAACTTTTAAGGAATTCTGAAGGAAATTACTTTCAACATTTGAGTCCATGACAACATGAGATACCAACAAAAACAACGGAAATCAGGGCCGTGGAATATGAAATTCATTAACTTTGAAACTACAGTATGCCAAAGAGAAGGCAACTAAGATGGTCACAATATTGGGCAGAAGAGACCTCTTGCACTGCAAACCCTACCCCACAAGCCCACCCCTTACCCAGGAAAAGACAAGAGGGCCCCAATCAGCTACATAAGCAAAAAATACTCCGGATGTTAAGTCAGGTTCATGTTTAATATTTTAACTACCATAGTAGAAAATTAGAAATACTACTCTATATCTAGAAGACAGTGCCAGAGTAGAAGAGAATGTCCACGTACAATCAGCTACATAAGCAAAAAAACTCTGGATGTTAAGTCAGGTTCATGTTTAATATTTTAACTACCATAGTAGAAAATTAGAAATACTACTCCATATCTAGAAGATAGTGCCAGAGTAGAAGAGAATGTCCACATACAAACAACAGAAAAATTACCTAAGACCAGCTGCAGCACTTTTTACACTAAGTTCCTTGCCGATTTCATCACTTAAATGAGAATTGCCATCTGCTCTAACTCCCTATAATAACAGAACAGAAGCTGATAAGGCCAAAAAAACTACTGAGATGAGAAACTATAGCCTTTACATTTCATGTCAGTCAAATCATCTGTTGAACCCCAAATCCTATAAGATGAAGTAGAAAAACTACAACACAAAAAGATTTATCTGAGAAATGATGAATTCTGATTACCAGGCATTCTCCATAAACTCCTCGACCCAATCGAACTTTAAAAACCTTATCCATCAACTTACTAGCAGCAGTCCATCGCGATGAAATATATGAATTGCCTTTCTCAATTATATCAACAGGAATTATCTCCAGCAGCTACTACAAATGCAAGTTAAATAAAATTCAGCAGTTATCATCATTTAAAGGAAGTATGAATGTGAGGTAAGAACAAAGACAAGAAAAAGGTCATTTTAGTAATTCAAAACATCTTCTAACAATCTTCAAGCTTTAAACCAATGGCAATAAAATAAATTATCTCAACAATTACAACACGGATTCGAAACACCAAAACAGCAATCCACGACAAAAACAAGATGCTAAAATCCAAAGCACAAACCTCTTCAAACATGTACGGGTTGGTGACATAATTAAACTTGGAGCGCCATTCACCAATTCCAACATTGAAAGCTCTAATATCCGGTAAACTCCACCGTCGAAGGTCCATATCTTCAATGTACTTGAGAACCATTTCAACACGATCTTGATCTTCCGCTTTCAATAATCCCTCAACTCCCCCCTTATTTTAATCAAAGAAAAACAAAATCCCGATCTCAATAATCAAATTACCCCTAAAAATTAGATTAAATTGATAATAACTGAAATCACCGCTACCACCTACTGCTACTACTTACATTGTTATCTAGAATCTTCTTCGAGAAGTACTCGTAGACAGAAGTGGAGCTACTCTTCTCAACGTCAACAGAAAAATTAACTTTCTCTCCACAATCCTCTTTCGATTGCACCCTTGAAAGCACCGATTTTCGATGATCAAAACAAATTACCCTGCCAGGAAAAAAAAGACCTAAAACAAACCAATTCACATTCTCGATAAAAAGAGAAAAAATCAATGTGCTATTTTAGCTTACTGGCAATTTGATTGGCGGGAAACAGTTGAAGCAAATCCACGTGGACCGATAAAATCAAGAAGGTAACATCTCTCAAGCCCTTCAATTCTGAAATCTTCAACCCTGAAGGGTTCGACGGATGAGAAAGGCAAGATGAGGCAAGGGAGATTGAGACGAGAGTGAAAAAGGTGAGCAAATAAAGCGGAGAAAGCACCGGAGAAAGAGGGGTAGTTATAGAGCACAGCGATTGGGGTTTTTTCTTCATTTGCTTTTGATATGGCTTCTAGAGCCGCATCTGAACGGAATTCTCGAGCTGCGGATGGTGAAAGAGGAGGTAAGCGTGAAGAGGAGAAGATAAATCTCCATGTTTTCCGGAGTAAGAGAGCCATAATTTTATTTCAAATATTGGAAGAAGGAGAACTGGATTGCTGCAGCAGGATTGTTAGTTGTTGATGTGCCTGTTGTCTGTTGAATCAGCGTTATGACCGGGGTGCGCTTGGTCCGTGGTGAGGTAGAAAAGTGGCCGTTAGGCCGACTTATTTAGAGGGTTTTAGGCTTGAATTTAGTAGTTGTTTTTTAAATTATTTTTTATTTGTAAATATATTAAAATAATATTTTTAAAAATTATTTTTAAAATTAGTATACTAAAATAATCTAATAATAAAAAAAATTAATTTAAAATAAAAAAATTAAATTTTTTTTAAAAATATATTTTTAAAATATAAAAATAAATAAATTTCAAATTTAATTTCAGAATTAATTCAATTTAATACTCATATAATGAGTTATGAGTTGATATAGATCAATCTAATTTTTTATTTTTTAAAAAAATTTAATATAATATTGTTATGCTAAAAGGTATTTTTATTGACTTCCCCTAAGCTCTGGGTAAACAAATCATAAGTTTACTTCTAATTATAGTTTTGGTTTCTCCTTATGATCTAATATCATATATGATTTAATTCCTATCTCATATCTAGGTTTATGGGTTGTCAATTACATATTTTTTCATTATCTAATAAGAGATATCAGTAAATTTAGAATTGACCCGGTTAAGAAGTTGGCTTCCAGGTTACATGGATTGATCAGGGTCAATTTGAATTAACCCGAAAAAATTAAAAAAATATTTAAAATTTTAATATTTCATATGAAAAAATTAAAAAACAATCCATGTGAATATAGGCTATACATGTTATAAATAATGAAGTTTAAAAAATTATTTCAAAAGATTTTTTATTGCACATTGAAAAGATACGATATTAATATGTTATCCTTTTAAATTGAAGTATTTAAACCAAAAAGATTTTTTTATCCCACATTGAAAAAACATAACTTTTTTTTGTGAACTTAGAGTATATATACTAAAAAGTTTCAAATTTCACATTGAAAAAATAATTTTTTTCTTGTGAACATAGAGTATATATATTAATGGGCTTCAAATCCCATATTAAAAAAATAAAGTATTTTTCTAGTATCTATATATAGTGAACTTTGAAAATGGTTAATAACCAAAAAATATATATAAAAAAAGAGGGGTCTCTAGTTAGGAGAAAAAACACATTTGCAAAAAAAAAAAAAAAAAAAACCGAGTCTCAACCAGGTTTTGCTAGGTTGCTCGGGTCATAGGTCAACCCAACGAGTCAACCGGTTTTTGCCTGATTTTTGCTCATCTTAGTCTTTTACCTTACCCGGACCAATACAACTATTAAATCAACCAAGTCTCAAGTTGATCCGTCGGTTCGGTCTGGATTTAATAACTATACTACGAAGGTAATTGTAGTTTGGGCTACATGCCCAAACAAGCAACATATTATTATTATTATTATTTTGAAACCCACATACCACTAGGTTGGTATAAAAAAATTAAGATTGGTATAAAAAAATTAAGATTGTATGTTAGTATACAAAAAAGAATTTGAAGTTGCTAATATTCTTGCTCGCATGTTAATTCATAGTTAGTTTATTAGCTCATTCCTTCTTTATATTCACGATATCTTAAAAAATCAAATAGTGTTAGGCAAAACTTATATATTAGATAATCAATTAATATTTGTTTTTTGATAATCCGATCTATTAATCCAATTTATTATCTCTATCTAATATGGGTCTCTATCTAACGTGGGTGGTGTATGATGTTTGGTAAGTCAAAGTAGTCGGTAGCTGGTACTTGCAAAAGATCTTCTTTGATGAATTTGAGGATTTTCTGATGCTTAAGTAAGTTTTTTTTTTTAGAAGTAAAGGCAGTGATATTTTAAAGAGACTCTGAAAATAATTTTGATAATGATATTTTGAGAATGAAGATTGTAAACCTGATGTTTGAATGATTCATGATGTATTTACAACATATAAGTTTTGTCTTTTTATGGAGATGAGATGCTAAAGTATAATTTTTTCTTGATAACATTAATGATGAAAAATATCCTTGATATATACATTAATAATGAATAAATATCTCATACACAAACATTAATGCGTTAAAAATATGGTAGACTATTAAGAGATTTTTTATACACCTCTATTATACAATATTAATGTAAATGAAAAAATGATCAGTCTTTAAAAAACTTTTATACACCTAAAAGTGTAGGGAGAATAACATTTAAAATGTAACTGATCCCATGAGAACTGAACTTTTCTCATAGACCGAGCCCATAAAAGTCAGAACCTATGGCTTTAGGTTTTTCTTCAAGGCTATGAGCCTATAAGAGTTTGGCTCTTCTTCTAAGCTAAATCCATGACATTGGACTCTTCCTCAAGGTTAAACCCACAAAAGCTGGAGTCTCCCTTGGTTTAAGTCCATGAAAACTAGGTCTGGACATGTTGCCTAAAATCATGAATATTTAGGTGTTCAAAGGATTTTTTAGATCAATTAAATTTGGATTTATTAGATATCAAATCCAAGCCCTAACTCTTATATTTTTATAGATCAAGAAAGGAAATGTTAAACAATTGACTATTGATCTTAAATGGAATGGAACGAGTGTGATAGATACGTAGATTCTTGAAGATATGGTTGATCCTAAAGATAGTATTTATCAAAATAGTGTTTATCTTACAGATATATTCAAATATCTTCAAGATATTATATTTCCATATCAATACCTGTAAATCTCTAGAAATTAGGTAGTAATCGTGCTCTGAAAGGAATCAGTTGATGTTGCTGATTCTTCTCCTCAATTGTAGGTCTTTCTGCTGTATTTAGTCTTTTGCTAGAAATAGACTAAAACATGTGAATTTAGTATTTTGTTCTTCTTAATTTTTGTTTCATGTTTTGTACATGGTATCAAAGCAAATACTGATCCTTGTTTTCTAAAACACTCAATCATCATGAGTGGAGAAATTCCTTCCAGCACATTCAAAAGTTCAACATCAAAATTGATGTATGAACACGACTCATTGTCACCTTATTTTTTGAATTCTTCTGATAATCCAGGAGCAGTTCTTGTTTCTTGTTTTCTGAAAGGAGACAATTATCCAACATGGAGGCGTGCTATGATGAATGCTCTACGAGCCAAAAACAAGTTGAGCCTTATTGATGGCTCTTTACTCAAACCAGATGAGGATAACAAAGAAATTCAGGCCTGGGAAAAATGCAACTCAATGGTAATCTCTTGGATTTTTAACGCCTTAGCTTCAGAGTTGTATGATAGTGTTGCCTATGTGGATTCAACATATGAAATGTGGGGAGAATTGCAGGAACGTTTCTCTCAAGGAAATGTTCCATGTATTCATGAATTAAAAAGAGAGATTTGTCTGGCATAACAAAAGGATCTTACTGTAGCAGTCTACTACACCAAACTAAAAGGTCTTTGGGATGAGTTGTCAGCCTACTCTACTGTCCCTTCATGCTCATGTGGTGCTGGAAAAGAAATCTGGGCAGGGAGGGAAACAGAAAAGGTTCATTAGTTTCTTATGGGACTGAATGATCAATATGGAATCATTCGGTCCCAAATACTAAACATGGAACCCTTTCCTTCAATTAACAAGGCTTATGCTTTTGTAACCAAAGAAGAGAAGCAACTGGCCATTGCTTCAATTGGTCGTGATCAGCCGACAGAGGCAGCAACATTTACTGTCAAACCTTTTATATTTCCAACGAGGGAATTTGCAGGAGAACAACAAAGAGGAGAGACAAGCAAATTCAAATGTTCATATTGTGATAAACCTGGGCATTCCAAAGACAAATGTTTTAAGCTTGTTGGATATCCTTCAGGTTGGCAAAACAGAGCAAAGATTTCAAATTTTATGAGACAAAACAAAAACTTCAAAAGGGAACCAGAACATGTTTCATCCAACAATGCAATTGCAGGGTCAAGTCAACCTACGGGTAAAGGTTTTAATCTCACTAAAGAACAGTATGAACAACTCATGTCATTATTGCCATCTACTAATCAGAATATAGCAAACTTTGTCAGTAAGGTCACTCATTCATCTGTTACTACAGATTGGATTCTAGATAGTGGTGCCTCTAAACATCTCACATGTGATGCACTTGTTATCTCTGATACAAAAACACCTTCTCATTATTTGTATGTTAAACTACCAAATGGAACATTTGTTTCTGTGCATTCTGTTAGTCAGACCCAACTGTCAAACATGACTTTAAATCATGTTCTTTATATACCATCTTTCAAATGTAATCTTCTTTCAATAAACAGGTTGACAAAAACACTTCAATGTTTAGTGATATTTTTCCCATCTTTTATGTCTTACAGGACCTCAAATCGAAGAAATTGATTGGAATGGGTGAATTACGTGATGGCTTATACTACTTCCATGGGCTGCATTTACCTTTTGTCGCAGCAACATCGCTTTCTTTTTATTCCAACTTGTGGTATGAGCGGTTAGGACATATCTTATTTGATCGATTATCCCTAATTCCAGAATTATCTAGTGTGTCTTTTAAAAATTCAAACAGTTGTTGTGGTGTGTGTCATCGAGCTAAACAAACTAGAAATGTTTTTCCCTTAAGCAATAATAAATCTGATTTTCCCTTTGATATGGTCCATTGCGACATTTGGGGACCATATAAAACACCATCTACGTCAAGTGATCATTATTTTCTTATCATTGTAGATGATTGTTCAAGATGCACCTGAGTTTATCTTCTTAAACACATGTTAGAAGCACAAAAATATTTTATTCAATTTCATGCTATGGTTAATACTCAATTTAATCGGAGTATCAAAATAGTTAGGAGTGATAACGGTCTAGAATTTACTGTTGGTTATATGTTCAAATTCTTCTCTCAAAACGGTATTTCACACCAAACGTCTTGTGTTGATACTCCGCAACAAAATGGAATAGTAGAGCGGAAGCATTGTCACCTGTTAGAGGTTGCTCGTGCTCGTCCTGACCGCAGCTTACTTGATAAATTATACTCCCACACTTAAATTGTATGGTAAAAGTTCTTATGAGATACTGTTTTCAAAACCTCCATCTTACTCACATTTACGTGTTTTTGGTTATTTATGTTATGCTAATGATAAATTCGCTCCCCGATCTACGACTTGTATTTTTATCGGTTATCCTATGAGGAAAAAAGGATACAAAGTATGTGACATGGAATCACACAAAATTTTTACATCCCGCGATATCATTTTTTATGAAAACCGATTTCCTTTTTAGTCTCATAGTCCTCTAAAGGAATCAAATGTAGTTGTCCCTCTGCCTATTTTTGATTCCTTGGAGACGTTAGACACCATGTCCCCGGATCATAGTCCACAAATTCGAACTTCTCCAGATAATCTTGATGCTGAAGCTGCCCTGCCCACTGTCATTAATTCTGATCATCAGGTTGTTCCCTTGAACACTTCACGATCTTAAAGACCTTACGAGTTCCTTCTCATCTTGATGATTATGTGTGGCAGCTTCTTGGAATAGATAAGTCATCACAACCCACATCTAATACAGTTTCTTCAGGCACTCTTTATCCTATAGCATGTCATTTGTCTTATGCTCGTTTTTCTCCATCTCATCAAGTGTTCCTGGCTAATATTTATGTTGTGAGTGAATCTAAAACCTTTTCCCAAGCTGTAACAGACCGACAATGGTGTGAAGCGATGAAACAAGAAATTTCTGTGCTAGAGCAGAATCAAACTTGGAGTTTAGTATCATAACCTTCAAAGAAGAAACCAGTTGGTTCTTGTTGGATATACAAACTGAAATACAAGTCAGATGGTTCTATTGAACGCTATAAAACACGTTTAGTAGCTCAAAGATATACACAGATTGAAGGATTGGATTATACCGAAACCTTTGCACCGGTTGCAAAATTGACCACTGTCAGATGCTTGTTGGCTGTTGCTGCTGCTAAGAATTAGGAATTACATCAACTAGATGTAAACAATGCATTCCTTCATGGGGAATTACATGAAGAAGTCTATATGATTCCTCCCCCAAGCTATCTGCCATCAGGTGACAATCGGGTATGCAGGCTCCATAAATCATTATATGGACTAAAGCAGACATCTCGTCAATGGTTCGAAAAGTTCTCCTTGTCTTTAAGAAAATTTGGATTCACACAATCCTCTAATGATCATTCACTTTTTACTCTGGTTAAAGGTATATCTTTCATTTATCTCTTTGTCTATATAGATGACATGGTTATTGTTGGAAATGATTTTTTACAGATTTAAAAACTCAAGAATTATCTCAGTACATGTTTCTCCATCAAAGACCTCGGCACACTTAAGTATTTTCTTGGCTTAGAGTTGGCTCATTCTCCTTAAGGAATATCTCTCTGCCAATGCAAATATACTCTTAATTTATTAAAAGAAACTAGTATGGCTGGCAATAAGCCAGCTACTTTCCATTCCTCAACAACATCGATTGTTTTTAGATTGTGGAGAACCTTTACAAGATCCGAGTCAATATCGTCGTTTGATTGGACGTCTTATTTATCTCATGATTTCTCGACCAAATATCACTTATGCAGTGCAACTTCTTAGTCAATTCATGCAAAAACCTTGCCAGCCACATCTTGATGCTGCCTATTATGTTCTTTATTACTTGAAGAGTTCTCCTGGTCAAGGTCTTTTCTTTCCATCAAACAGTGATTTCCAGATCAAAGTTTATTGTGATGCCGACTGGGCAAGCTGTCCCATGACTAGACGATCAGTTACTGGTTATTACATTTTCCTTGGTGATTCTCCTATGTCGTGGAAGTCCAAGAAACAACCCACAGTGTCACGTTCCTCTGCTGAATCAGAATATCGCTTTATGGCTGCCACCACTAGTGAGCTGATATGGTTACATAGTCTACTTGCTGATCTTTCTGTGCCTCATTCTCAACCAATGTTTTTGCACTACGATAATCAATCCGCTTTACACATTACTGCTAATCCTATATTTCATGAGCGCACTAAACACATCGAGATCGACTGCCACTTTATTCGTGAGCACTTACAATCTGGCATCATTGCTACACAATATGTTTCAACCCACATTCAATTAGCAGATATCTTAACTAAAGCGTTGGGATGTGATCGATTTCACTTTCTTCTTCGCAAGTTGGGCATTCAAAATCTTCATGCTCCACCTTGAGGGGGGATCTTGAAGATATGGATGATCTTAAAGACAATATTTATCCAGATAGTATTTGTCTTACAAATATATTCAAGATATTATGTTGCCATATCAATACCTGTAAATCTCTAGAAATTAGACAGTAATCGTGCTCTGAAAGGAATCAGCTGATGTTGCTGATTTTTTTTCTTAATTGTAGGTATTCCTGTTGTATATAGTCTTCCGCTAGCGATAGACTAAAACATGTGAATTTAGTATTTTGTTCTTCTTCTGCTTCATGTTTTCTACATAGATAATAGCCATGTTATTAGAATTGATTAGCGAAAAATAATGGCAAGTCATTAGATTAATTGTTTGTCATTTCAAGTTATAAAATCATACATAAAAGAAAAAAGGCCATATAATCACCCACGCGCGCGCTCTCTCTCTCTCCAATCCCATCCAATCATCTTTAAAAATAACTTGCCAGCTTTCAAGTTTTTTTATTTGATAGTAAGAGTATCTTTAAATCAGTACAAGTATCAATTAATATCAATTTTCTTATATACGATTTTAATGACATATTTTTCATGTCAATCTGTTATATTTAAATAAATCGAATAAGCTTTCTTGACGTGGGCACAAAATAAAAAAAAATAAAAAAATAAAAAAAAATCTTAACGCCGAACTGTCAAATAGGTGGGCTCAATCATCTCATATCCTCGGCCCATTAAAAGACAGAAATCAATCAATTTTTGGTTAGGTATTAGATTTGAGTCCATAGTTCATACTCATATTAAAAAAAAAGAAAAAGAAAAAAAAAAGAGGGAGGCAGAAACCTGTCCAAGTGCACTCTCAATCCCAAATGTACTTTTTTATTAAAAAAACCTCTCAAAACTTGGAAGTTGGCTGAGATATTTTCTTCTCTCTCCCGTCCACGTACACAAACTGTAGCTTTTTCTATCCATCTCCAACAACATAAACAGACGCCATTCTTCCATTTTACTTCCAGGGAATAATAATCAGATCCCTCCCTCTTCTCTGTTACTCTCCCTTTTCTTCGTTTTCTCTCCCCTACTGATTAAGTACGTGAACTTCCTTAGCTATTAAAGAGCCTTCACTCTCATGTTATTTTCAGGTTTTTTTTTTTTTTTTTTTTTTTTTTTTTTTTTTTTTTTTTTTGGTGTTTTTTTATTTTTTTTTTTTTTTTTTTTTTTTTCTTTTTTTTTTTTTTTTTTTTTTTTTTTTTCTCAAATTTTTTTGTG
>Ga0307517_10009749_pt1 | contig 13563 bp, 13 predicted proteins | sample 23_EM_MG_FD_194515 | JGI IMG/M metagenome (GOLD analysis project Ga0307517, IMG submission 194515) | Populus trichocarpa ectomycorrhiza microbial communities from riparian zone in the Pacific Northwest, United States - 23_EM | ecosystem: Host-associated > Plants > Roots > Unclassified | place...
TAACATAGGATGTAGTGCAAAGAAATATAATAGTAGCTTGGGGGTGTTTGAGAGTGTGGTTGTTGTTACTTTTTAAAGAGTTTTTTACTCGAAAATGCATCAAAAAAAATATTTTTTTATTTTTAAAAAATTATTTTTGACACCAGCACATCAAAATGATTAAAAAAATATAAAAAAATATTAATTTAAAGCAAAAAAATAAATAAAATTTAATTTTTTTCAAAAATATTTTTGAAACTTAAAAATAAATAGAGGTTAGAATTTGAGCATGCAGTAAATACAAAGATAAACATCACTCCCTTTTTAACTTTTGTTGTTTATTTGGCCAGTTGGAATTACATTGTCGGGGGCTCTCGAGTTTTGATTATGGTAATGGTGATTTATTAACTCACTATGTTGGGTGGTCTTAAATTGAAAAAAGTAAAAATAACACGTATAAAATTTAAATAACACAATCATGACTCAGTCAAAATTCAATTTAAAAAATAAATCTTAAATAATTTTTTTAAAAAATAAATCTTTCATTTGAAATTTATCTAATCAACTCATATGAAACCATCAACAAGTAATCTAAGCCCTGTACAAATTAATGAACAGTTCAGATTTAATAACTTTGGATTGTGCCGGTGAGAAGTCCCCGGTGGTATGGGGAAGCATAAAGCAATAACCGCAATACGGTGGAATACACTGGAAGGAGTGCTTTTACTCATAGCACGATACCAAAAGTATATTGATACAATTTCAAGATTGTCCTTAAAACAATTACTTAAATAAATAAATAAACATTTCAAATTGTTTATTCATCTATTATTTTCATTTGTGGCGTGATGTGCCTTCTTTTAAGAGAATGGAAGTACAAATATTATTTCTTTGTGGATTATCTATTTTTTTTTAATTTTATCCTATTAAATCTTAATACACATTCCAAGACTAAATAGATAAAATTTTAGGTAGAAAAAATAATGCACATGCTTTTTTTCGTAAACTTAATAAAAAAAACATGCTTGAAAATAACAAAAACATGTTAATTTCTGTTCTATAACATTTCATTAATTTTGATTAAAATCTAATTTCATCATTTTAGTTTTACAACACTTGTAACATTATTTTTTACCAAACACGTATCAAAATTACCATTACTACAACCACAACAACAATAAAAAAAATAGCTACCGTCGCAACAAAACCAACAAAACCAGCACCATTAAAAAACTAAGCCTAAAGAGATGATAGTAGCAGTTCCGTGCATTGAGCTCATAGTGCACAAAGAATCACTGAGTTTTGAGGCACTGAATTCGATTTCTGTTTGGAAATCTAGGGAGTTTAATTTCTGGCTATCCCATTCAGGCACAGATTTTACACAGATATATTGTACATTCTACAAGTAAAAAAGAAGATTATTTTGAGCTACGTAGGTATCAGTGCTAATATCTGATTCTTAATTATCCCCATGAATTTCTGTATCTCTGCATAAATGGGAAGGTTAACTGAACAACACGGCTTCAAACTTATAACGGCAGAATCCAGTACCTGGGCAACATGACTCGGTGGAAATTGTCGTTCTGTACATTTCTGCAATTTGTTTGCTCAAGACAATTAGGGATTGTTCTCAACAATCAATGGAAAAGACTAAATATTTTGAACGGAAAAAGCAAAGTATGTTGCATGTCTTAATGCTTACCTGAATCATTAGTAAAGTAGCTACACAGTGTGAAATAAGTTCTGAAGGGATTTGTACTTCATTTTCGTTGGACAAATTGTTCCACTTTGCATCAGGTGCATGGTTGATTGCCCCTGGATTTGCTACACAGGAACTTAATTGATCCTGAGAAGCCGGACTGTCCTGAACTGAACTTGCAGGGACAGGAGATCTGATGGCTGGCACACTTGAATCATCTGCTAAAAGTTTATTATTTACAAAATCTATAGCATCCTCAATACTCTCAATGCTGCTTCCTTCCTTCTTTAAAGATGACATTGCCTGAAATAGTTACGGTCAGAAAAAGGCAGTATAAACATTTTACCACAATGCGCTCACCATCAAAGGTTGTGCTAATAGCCCTAATTTTTCTTCCAAGACAACGGAGAGGATAGAGTTCTGACAATATGGTCCACTTACACAGAGAAGTTCAAATGGTAGAAGATTAATATTGGTCTATAAAATAGCAAAATTTGCTGACAGTTGCAGAAGAATTGTTTCTTATACCTGCATAGCTGCATCAACCATTGTCTGGGCTTTTGTTCTTGAACTTTCCACAATTTCCACCACATGAGATCCAGATTCCTGAGTATCATCTGCAGAAGAATCAAAGGAGCTGCCATGGCAAGCTGGGTCGTCTATATTGGGTATGGACTTTGACAGCACATGTGGGATGTTCCCTTGATATGTGTTACGTTGCCTCAAGAAAAAGAGAGCAGAAGAAACCTTCATGAAGAAGTAATCAAATCAGAAATTGGCGCGGGTGCATGATAAAGGGAAGTAATTGAATCTGAAAATTGTCCATGGATTGCTCATACCTGCTCATTGACTTCATTTAACTGTAGAAGTACTGCAGCATAGTGCTTCTTAAAAGCTTCTGAATCCTTGAGAGAGTTTTCTCCACGTTTTTGACTTTCCAACACCTCATCATTCATGTGCTTCAACTCAGACACCACAGCCTCCTGCACATTTAAATATCCATCAGCTTCTTTTTCAAACACCAGTGTCACCAGAATCATCCAAAAGGTTTCCAGTTAATTAACAAAAGCAAATACCATGTGAAACATAATTAATAAAATTTCTACATTAAGCATCAAGTGATGCAAAGCTAATTTAAATAGTACTCAAAGTAAATAAACAATGAAGTTATTATACAAATAATGGTACATAACACTAAATATGAAGCTGAGAGCACATAAATATAAGAGATCATCACAGGTGACGCCTCCTTGCTTGAGAAAACCTGTGAAACATATCAAAGCGGAAACATCCAAAGTTTAAGCATAATTAGCCATAACAAATATAACCTTTTTGTCAAGAGCTCGAGTTAATTCAGAAAGAGCATGGATATCGGCTTCCTTAGCTTGGATCTGTGCATAAAACGAAGGCTGGGCATTTGTTGCTTGCTGGGTATTAACAGTTTCACCTCCATTGTTGACTTGTGAATTAGAACCTCCCAAACCTCCCTGGTAAAGGCAATTTCTTCTTAGATCAATGAATAATGATAGAACACTTACATGAAATGCTTGGCAACATGAATGCAACTGTAACGCTGTGGAGTTGTTCACAAGTTGATATAGCAAAACTTCAATAAAGTCCGGTCCAATTAAAAATTAAATGGTGACTATTTAGTTCATCCATTACCAAAAGAAGACTGAGTAAGATGGTAAAAATTTGTACTTTGAGAACTAGGGTCATTAATATACTTGAAACATAAAATCTCCCTACAAAGTGCTATTAGATTGTAAATGTGTTTTGGCATCTGACACAAATACCGTTAGAGCATCCATCTGAGAGGCTTAGTTAAACATTTAAACCCCAAAGCATAAGTTAATGAATGAATAGAATTATCAACATAACCCCACACCAATTACTCTTAGGCAAGTACTCAGGAATTTGACAGAGAAAAGCAAGTGGTGGCTAGTCTCAATAAAGAATTGCACCCTTCATGAATTATAGAAACAATGAAAAGCCACACTGCAGTTTAAATGCAAAAAGATCCTCTCCATTTTTCAGCAGGAAAAAAAAAATTAATTGCTTAGCACATTTAACATTTCAGAAGACTTCAAAATTGACAAAATGTGATAAGCACATGGTTGAACTTAAAGTCCAAGGACTTCTCACCATTGGCTGCTGTAATAAAACACTACAGTGATAAGTCGACAGGGAAGTATGTGGAGGAGCACTGTTATCCTCCAGGTTCTCACATGGAGAAAATTTGAATCCTTCCATCTTCTTCTCTGCTGGTTGCCCACTGATTTTGAGCTCATTTAAGTTCTTCATGTATCTATTCAATGCAATATTGTGCCCTATCATAGATGCAGGCATATTTTCCAATGGATTCAAAGGCATGCAATCAACATCCTGCAGTAAAAAAGGCATCACATCAAGGTACTTGAAACGAAGAGCAATATACCATCATGAAAGAAAAACAGGATAAATATGCTGATTGAAGAGCTTAAATAAGATAAACTGGACTATTAACTCTAAGAAAAAAGTGAAGATAAGGGATACAAGATACTTGCAGCATGTTCTAAAGTCAAATATTTTTTGTTTGAGACAGAAGCAGAAAGGAAAGTTGCTACATTTGTTGGTCTAACATTCTCTAGGAGAAACACCTACTTACTGGAACAATTTTATGCATCCAGAATACACATAACCACCTTCATATTCAGGTATCTAGTCACTGTCATGTGAAGGTGATGTTTCAAGTATAATAGGCTGTCGGGTAGAAGTGTTTAAAACTTATATGCAGTCTGTGCTGTTCACTGGTGATGGTGAGTTCACTCCTTGCAAACTAAGATACAGTGGAAGAAAACAGTTTTTAGTGTTCGTTTGGCTTGCCTAATTTTTATGTATTTTTCAATTAGTTTCTTTAGTTTATGAATTGTGAGAAAGAAAGAAGAGCTTTTAACTTTGGTAAAATAGATTCAACATCCTTAGTTTGCATACTATCACGGTTAGTTATTTATATTTAGATCATATTCACCATAACTGCATACTATCACGGTTAGTTATTTATATTTAAATCATATTCACCATAACTGCAAGACAAACTCAACCATAATTAAGATCACCAGGTGTAAATTCAACAAACTATAAAGTCCAAGCACGTAGAAAGTCAATCACCAAATGAAAATGTCTTAATTTCATAAAACAATTCAATAAAGACAAATGACTTACCATGACAAATTCAACCCCTAGTTCAGGTCGGTCAAACTGAACATGACACCGACTATGATCAACAGTTAATATACTTCCATCATGAATCTCACTTGTCCTTGGATGAAGCGCGATAATGCGTTGACCGACTGATAGAGGTCGAGCTAAATCAGTTGGCAGTCCTTCCCTGGTACCAGTACGAAGTTCAGCATAGTGTTCTCTAACAGATTCCCGATAATGGTTAAGCTTCTCTTTCTCTTCCTTCAAAAATTGCTCTGAAAATCTTCGTGGTTTACCAAGGGAACTGCATTGATGAGATGGTGCAAATCAAATTCTCTAGCTAAGACTTCAAGGATATGTCAAAGAAAAGTATCGAATGCATGCGCAGAGATAAAATTGGAAGCCACAGACCTCCGAATGACACCCCATTCAACACGAGTTAGTCTTGGGATATGACCCAATCGAACATGCTCCAGGTATTCAACAAACTCCCTTTTAGAAAACCATGGATAATCTATTGCACTATAGAACCACTCAAAAACACACCATCTCCGCACTAGATACCGGGAAAGGCAATTAGAAAGCTTTCCCTGCAATTATTGAATATACTTATGACAAAGATAACCAGAGGTTCAGGAAAATTTCATGGAAATGTAAGAAATTGGCACATATCTAACCTTGAGACCAAGTACTCTATCCTGGAATGAAGGAATGAGAGTATTAGATTGGCTATTTACAATATTCTCTGAAGACTTGGAATCTCTCTCAACCAACATCTTTGGAGTGTTTAGTTTACGGCTACTCCTCACTTTAGTAGGCAAGTTGAATTGGCTGGCAGATAAAACCTGTATGGTAGTTGGAGCAGAATTATTCAATTCTCTTCCATGATTATTACTTGAAGAAGTACGTTCTGCAGATTTCATCAATTTCCCTTGTTTTGAGTGTGCAGCATACTGAGAGCGTTTTCCCTTACTCATAAAGTTATTATCATCTGTTGTAACCTATAATCAAGCACAGAGATATAAGAGTAACACCACCAAATTCTAGAAATGAAAGTTCACATCGAGAGTGAGCTTTCATAAGGAACTTAGGCAGATAAAAGATAAAAAATGCAACTAATATAAAAGTGGATGACACAACTAGAGATGAATGATATTTGTAATCCAAATACATGAAAAAGAAAGAAAAAGAAAAGTGCTGCCCTTACAACTTAAAAGTTTCCAAAAAGATACTACAAGATGCATTATAAACATATGATTGCTTTGAGATACAGCATGAATATAACAATAACTATAGGGAGCTTATAAACAACCAAGAACCAGTATCCACTTTTCCAACTACCCATTGCAAAAAATTAGAGCCCAGGTAAAGAGCAGAAAATTAATCATCAACAACCACTATCAGAAGATTTTTCGAAAAGCCGATGATTATCTAATCCAATGGATTTCTTACTCCACATAAAGGTAGGTTAGCAAATAAGAAGGTAAGTGCGTAAAATGCAATTCTCAGTCCTCTCCTTGTTCCACAAATAGTTTCAGTAGGACCTAACAGAGTAAAGGTCCCTAAGTTGAGACAAACATGCTGTGCCTCCACTTACTGAAACAATAGGACTATAAATAACAATGTGGCAGCAGTAACAGTTATAACAATATTGTCAATGAGAATAATCCAAATAATTATAGTACAATTGTAATAATATATGTCATGATAGAAGTTCAGAACTGAGTGCAGGTTACAGATTCATAAATTGCAAAATACACATCCTCTACATATAGGCTGAATTTTGTGGCAAGAACAATATGTTAGACACTAAACCAGGTGCCAAATGCATAATGTTATTTCCAAAAGATTGTAATCTGTAGAATGAAGCTTTGAAATAACTGAAAGATTTGCTGATTAAGATGGAAAAGAACTTCACACCTCAACCTTTTGAGATTCACCTAGATAAGAATCAGCATGCTCTTCATTTTCTGAAATCTGCAATAAGAAGCTTGCAGACTGGTCAGAATAAACTCATAAAGTATGAGAATCTAGCAAGGAAAGAAAAACAAGAAAAATGGCATCAGCTATGGTTACATAAATCCTTACTTTAGATGGCATGTGTTTTTGTCTCCTTTTCCGCATCACAGGACCAAACTGATGGGCTACATCTTTTTCTTCTGGAATAGAAGAAGCATTATGAGTGAAAACCTTTCCCTGTTTGGTTGTCTTGAAGGAGATAGGTTTTACACCAGGAGAAGAAGGATTCCCTTTCAGTTTAGACTTGGCAACAATTCCAGTCTTTTCTTCCTCAACATACACAGAAGATCCTGAAGGACACAAAAAAAATAGATTAAGAATTCCACAACAGAAATACAACATAGAATGTAATCCTGTACACTCAACAAGGAAAATAAAGAAAGATTTCAAAGAGCTTAAGAATTGTAAGAATATTTGTTTTTGTTAATACTGTCAAGGAGATTTTCATTACATGTGGTATAACACTCCCCCTCTCACATTCATGAGGAGCCAAATGAGTTACTACAAGAGGATCCCACATGAATGCGAGAGAAGAAAGTGGCAAGTTTGAATGGTTGACTTCTAATGAGTAAAAGATTTAATCCATGATCATGAAAACCATGTTCATATGGTTGCCAGCCTTGCATTTACTAATTCCAGCAAGGAAGAAAGGAAAAAGGAAATCTATAGAAAATTAAATATCTAAGCGAAATAGCATTGTTAAAATCACCAAAAAGTTGTCTGAAGATTGTTCATTTGTTTCTGATGAATAAAACCTCATAAATCATAAAAAAAAAGTACCCCTAAAAGACATTTGTACATTTGAATAAAAACGTAGAAATCAATGGCAAACATGTTTAGTTTCTGGTTGTGCCATTAGCTGCTGTGTCAGCATACAAGCTTATATATCAGTGGAAATACTGGCTTTATTATAGGTCCACATTGGGTATCTAATGCAGGAGTAAGCCAGTAATTTATCCCGACATTAGATGATAAATCAATGGTGTTTGTGAAAGTGTTGTGACTATTGTTTTGAGATTATACGAAAACATCATCCATAAATTTTCACAGCAATCTGAAAACTAATATCATTCTGGGCTATTAAAGTTGTAACTCAACAATAGGGATAAGATCATCCAATTAAATTCCTTGTCCTTGTTCATAATAACTTCAACAAAATAGCATTAGCTATCCTTCAATACATCAGTATGTAATAATTTCACGTCTCAACATCAAACTAACTTCAAAATGCATCCAAGTTTAATGTGTAATGAAGAATATGCACCTTAAAAAAAATTAGAAAATAAAAGGAGCAGCCCAAGAAGAAGAGGGGGCAACTGTTTCACAGTCAGGCTCACTAAAATAGTTTATGCAAAACATAATTGTATCCTACCAGTGTCAACAGGTGTTTCTGGCAACCTCAAGGACAAATCAGCCAGTGCTTCTAAGGCATCGAAGTCAGCATCTTCAACTACACAGAAAAAACAAGAAAAATGATGTCAGATATAACAAGATTCAACAGAGAGAGTGGTAATTCAACATTGAAGCTCAATCCAAGTAGAAAAAGAAAAACAAATCATCACAAATTTAAGCAATGGCCTAGAATAGAGACAGGGTGACCAGCCCCCCCCTAAATTTCTTTCATATAACTCTTTTCAAGGATTTCTACTGTTTAATATTTATATTTCCTTCAGGGTTTCCTATTATTCTGAACATATGATACCACTCAGAATTTTAGGTGTTCCAATCCTCATTAAGAAGTCATTTATTATATGCAAAAGACTGAAATGACAAGTTTTATACGAATTCAATTTAATGGCCATTTTCAGTTTTGCATTCCCAGTTAAACATTAAGTCTGCCCCAGTACAGGATGGAAATCACATACCAAGCATAACAACTCAGCTTAAAAAATTGATGAAACTTTTGCTATAATCCGCAGAAAAATAGTAATGGCCCCATTAAGTCAGTATCATATCCAATTAGAGTGGGGTATTATACAAGTAACAAGGAAAAATGAAATGGAACTGCAGAACATCTCATTGACTTCTATAGAAAAGCAATTAAAGCCTGAGATTTTTTCTTTCCCCTATTTTTCTGCAGTGGATGGATGCAACAATCACTTTTTTTTCCAGTAGCAATGGATGCAAAACTTGGTTGGCCAAAGACAGTTATAGTTAGAAGCAATCACAATCTTCTACAGATATCTGCTAAAGTAAACCAGAAAATTCCATGATTGAAATAGAATTATACTTAAGCAGATGGTCAAAAGTTTCTTAAAGCATGCAAGATTTGAGACTGGATGCCTTGAGATTCATTATCAGCTTAAGACACGATATTGCTTTCAATAAGAGAGAACACAAAATGATAAATTTAGCAAGTTCCATCTTTCTTTGGTACCATCTCTGGCTTGAATCCATATCATATTACAGCCAAAAGGAGTGCTTAGATACATTTCCAATAGCTTCCAGAATATTAAAACTATACTTCAGAAAAAATGTGATTACAAACAATGACGAGAATATGTTATTGCAGATTAAAATCTTCCAAATAATAATAGCAAAAGACTACAAAAAGTCATGCAACTGATGTTAATGGAAACTAATGAATAAACAGCTAATTTGCACAACCATGAGATATTCCAAAGAAAGGAAAGACTGAAAACTGCCAGAAAGGCCACTTTCAAGCAAATTAAAGGATTCCTAGACATGAAAGAGTGAAAGAAGAACAGATAGAGGACAGGGGAACTTGGTTTAGATGAAATCACTGCCATACCTTCTCCAAACAGAACCTTCTTACTTCTTTTTCTTGAACCCTTGGAGGACCTCACAAGTTTGGTATCTGCAACCTCCATTTCAAATAATTCTTCGACAGCATCCAGTTTCTGCCCTTCCTCTGTCCCACTGCAAGCTTCTCTCACATCATCCAAATTATCGTCTAAATCTTCTGCTGGTGGCCTCCTTCCATAATATCTCTTCCCCTTCCAAAAGCTTTCATCTTTTACATAATCTACAACATCAGCTTCTGTGCTGCCTAAACTTAATTCACAACCCACCTCTTCCATTTCACTACCACGAAGCTTGGCACTCATAATCTCTGATTCAGCATGCTGAACCACAACTGATTAATAAACAAATTTTATAACAATCAGAAGAAATAATAGAGGCCACCAAATAAATGAAATACCATTTGTTCATCATGCTGAGCATGTGAGGGCATCTTTGTTTTTCTTTTTGGAGTTTGAGACACTTGGGGAGAACCGCCTCTTTGTGAAGCCTCAGTCAAGGCCAATGCTATCTCATGAGCAACATCATCATCAACAGCATCAGCCTTTACTTTCAAACCATGCCGAATTGGGGAAACATACTTCTCCTCACTGTATTTATCAAAGGAATATGTAACAGGGACACGAGGAGTCCTCTTCCCAACAGCCCAAGGCTTGCTTCCTAAAAGAAATCCAAAGAAATGGACAAAAAGAATCCTAAATAACACTTTCATAATGGAAGGTTTTTCTCCTTGCATGTGTGTGTGTCTCGGGAAGAAGCATTGCATGAGCAAGCACACAAGAGAATAAACCAAAATGCATAGAAATGAAACACGTAAAATATCCACCAATTTCAAGCATGAAAAAATAAAAATACAATTTCATAAGCATCACCCCAGAAAAAGAAAAGAAAGAGCAGTGTATACATATATGGTAATCTACTACTATATGCATGCATGCATGCAATGACATGAGGCCTGCAGGGAGGATTTTTTTGTACCAGTCCGTCTCTTCTTTAACAATGACAAGCAGCCATAATTTGATGCAGCTGGCTGGGATTGTAGAAGATCTGGAACTGGTGGTGCATCAGATCCTTTGGTTACCCGAGCACGCTTCTGAGATTTTCGAGAGGTTCCTGTGCCCCCATTGCTTTCTATCTCACTGTCACTCTCTCCCTGTCCATGAGCATCAGAGTTCAAATCATGATAGATAAAAATAGCACATGTAGAAAAAAAATTTACCTCATTGAACAGTCACCAATACCCAAAGGAAAAAATTAAAAGCATCCTTAGTATGAATCAGCTAAATTATATGGTTGAATCTAAATAAATCCTCCCTTACTACCTTGACCTCTATTAAACTCATTATTTTACATTTATTGTCTAACCATCAAAATTTGCCTCACTTAACTAGTGGTGCTAGCTTATTTTGGCCAAGCAATGGACCAGTGAGAAGAATCAGAACATTTAAAGAAACAGATAGAGGAGGAGCAGAATCACTGTCGTGTTACAAAGCTCATGAATTGCAACAAGCTAGATAGAGGAGCAGAATCACTGTCGTGTTATAAAGCTCGTGAATTGCAACAACCTAGACAGGCTTCCAATCACCAGTTTAGCTCTCCCAGAACTTAGGGTAGAATCAGCAACCAATTTTGAGTAATACTAAAAAACACTCTAGAATTAATATCCATGGGGAGTTCTACAAAAACTTTCCCAATCTTACCAGATTAGAGTAGTGATCAGTCATCATTGCAATTAGCCCAGCAGCAGAAGCAAAGCCCTTTGGAAGAGATAAGTAAGCCTGAAAAAACAGAACATATATATGACCATCCTCGACAAACAAAAGTCATGCATAATAACTACCTCTCCATTCAGTCACATAATATGCAGAAAATTATTTTATAAAAAGGTTAAAAAATTATCACATCAATGTAACAAGATGAAATTCAACAGACAAATCTCCTACTGTAAAAAGGTAGAAGGTTTTCAAATCAAGATCAAATAATTGACCGGTATTTAATTCAACACTTACCTTATTCATAGTATAAAGGGCTTCTACCATTTCCACAGATCGGTTCCGCACCGCAGCTGCTACCTATAACCCCGTGAAAAAGAGAAAAAAGAAAAAAAGAACATGGTAAGGTGATAATGCAATGATCAATATCAACAAAGGTCGCCTTGTTCCCAAATACAATACATCAAATCACCTGTTCCCATAAAACTTACTTAAAACCTCGAGTAAATTTCTTTCCATATCATACAAACCAAACAAAGAAAAAATCTTAATTAACACCACCATATTTAACTCTTGCAACCTAAATCTAGTAAAAAGAACAAAAAGCAAAACAAAGTTGAGGAACAGTTGACAGGAGGTACTGCTATGTACTAACTAACCTTCTCCCAATCCTTTCCATGTTTCCGATACGCCTTATAGAACCTTTCTAGCTCTTCCTTACCCCATTGTGGCCCTAACATTTCAGATAACTTCCTCTTCTGCACGTAAATTAAATTAAATTAATAAATAACTCTATGCTCAGTAATCCAAATCAAGCACGTTAATTTATAACATCACTTAATTAACTAATCTATTAACAAGATAATCCATTAACAAAAACACCATAATAACAGCAATAATTCAAATCCTCTAAAATTTAAACAAAAAGAAAATGAAAATTCGAGAAACTGACCCGCGGCTTGCTTTTGTTAGTAATAACTGCTGCATTTTTGGTAGGTGTGACTTCATTAACGTTTGAATACCGCTTATTTACACTTCTCTTTCTGGACGGGGCCATCAGTGACTCCTACAGTTCCTTCAATTACCTAAAAACAGAGAGTCCGACTCGCGATTCTCAATTTCGCTTCCGATTTTAGAGAAATTGCGGAGGAGAATTTAGAGAGAGAGGTTGAAATTTGGCGAAATTAAGTGAAGGAGAGACTGAAATTTGATGAACTGACAGATTCGATGGTGAGTTCATCGTAATGTGATTGTTCACTCAGTGAAGAGAGAGAACGAGGAGCGGAAATCGATCGATCAAGCGGCAGCCAAGAAGCGATTTGGAGACGACGGAGATTTTTCAATGGTATTGTGGTGGTGGAGGTGATAATTGGGAGATGGAGAACTCGGGGGTTATAACCGCGAAACTTTAAAAAATAAACACACTCTTTTTAGTTTTTACTAATAATTTTTTTAGATTTTTGCTTTGTGTTATTTTTTTTTATTTTTCACTTTTAATAATTGGTAATAAAAACTATATATTATATGTATAAGATGTTATTTAAAACGACAATAGAAAATGTTAAGTATGTTATTGTTTTGGATCAACAACAGTTTAATTTATTTGGGGCATATAATAAAATAGTAAGTTTAAAAATAATAATCCTACTACAGGGTAGTTCGTAGTTTGTTAAAATAGTAAGTTTAATATATATATATAATGTTATTTTTTTGTTTTTATAGTTGTGGTTTGACAAAATATATTTTAAAAAAACTATAAATTATAACTTTATCAAAAGAAAGTTTATAATATGGTTGCTATGAATTTATGTGTATTGTTTAACTAAATATTTTTAAATTTATGATTAGAGCAAAATGTAATTCATATTATATCACACTATAAAAACAAAATATAAAAAATCTTGAGGAGTATAGTTCAACTGGTCAGATTCTAGATTTACTCTTTAGAGGTTACCAGTTCGAGTCTCACAAATCTCATGGTCATTGGAGGCTTACATGGTTGTTAACTTCAGGGCTCGTGGGATTAGTCGAGGTGCACGCAAGCTGACCCGGACACCCACGTTAATCAAAGAAAAAAGTATAACAAAAATAAAGACAAATAAAAATACAAAAATACATGATATATTTGAATACAAGAATGAAGATAATATCATGTGATTCAATTAAACATTATATATAAATTGTTTTTCTTTTATTTATTATTATTAT
>Ga0307517_10009751_pt1 | contig 13562 bp, 13 predicted proteins | sample 23_EM_MG_FD_194515 | JGI IMG/M metagenome (GOLD analysis project Ga0307517, IMG submission 194515) | Populus trichocarpa ectomycorrhiza microbial communities from riparian zone in the Pacific Northwest, United States - 23_EM | ecosystem: Host-associated > Plants > Roots > Unclassified | place...
ATGTGGTAATAGAACTGCAATTGATATTTTTTATGGCTTTCTATATATCAATAATAATAACAATTCTGCACTAATAATTTCTTCAGGGTATTGGAGAGAAAGAAAACCAGGGGGGAGGGGGGGGGGTTGGGGTTTGATGGATTAAACATTCTTCTAAGTCTGGTTTTAGGAATCCCAAACTATTACAAAGTAAAAAGGAGACGAGGAGAACATGCCTCATTAATGCTCCATAGCTTCACAGAACAATCATCACTACCACTGGCTAATTTTGTTGGGCATACTTGAGAAAAGTCCACGGACCAAGCTCTCTTTTCATGCTCATTGTATTGAAAAACCCCTTGACCAGTACTCACATCCCATAGCTGGAGTGCATCAAAGCAAATAAGGTAAAGAGCAACTTAAGGAATTTAAGAATACAACTGAAAAATCTAAAATGCATGATGGAAACAAATAAGCAGGAAAATCTGAGGTGGTCAGGAAAAAATAGCAATTACAGCATGTAAGAGAAGGGACCAGTATGCTTCAAGAGGTGGAGAAACCTCACAAACATAGACATAGATTAGCAACAATGTGATTTTCTTTTTTAAGCTGTCATTTGATTAGCGAAGGTATTTTGGACATGACCCTGACATCCTTTTATAACCCACAACATATTCAGCAGCTGATGTAGAAAACTCGATATCCATGCCAGAAGTATGACAAGGTTGTCCCATATCAGGTCAAACATTGATAATCACAGAAAGGTGTTTCTTCGGTAAAAAATCTAGCATGCAAAGATATACACACCTTCACAACACCATCATATCCAGTTGAAGCCAGATAGTTCTTGATGTAGCTGTTCCAGCAAATGCAGCTGAGCTTTGACTCATTTGACATTTCAATAACTGGATAATGAATATCAACAGGGTCATTAAAGATTGAATTAAAATCAAATATCTTTATTTTCTTTGATACTCCACCAGCAGCAAAATAGTCTGCATCACGGTCAAAACTCAAAGAACAAATAACATTTGCAGAATTGCTAAAGTCCCCAGTTCTTAGTAGCCCACGCACTTCAAACTTACTATAACGAGCATATTTGCACAAACCATCAAAAAAGGATCCAAGGCAATCAGTGGTGTTCTGTGTTTCTTCACCCTCTTGTTCTATATACCAGTTCTCATGATTTCTCAGTAAATCATTATCTTGGCGAATGGTAGCATCAGTCTCAGCAAGCTGGACTTCAGATCTCATGGAGAAATAAGCACTTTCAAGCTGACTGATATTGCTCATCAACCTCATATCATTTGTCTTAAAATCAGGTGATACTTGAGAAAATGCCTCCAACCTGTAAGGTTCTTTATGCTCAGAGGTAGGTTGCCTTGCATTTAGAAAGTCATTCTCTAAGCAAGAATGGAGCAAGTGTTTCTTTGAGCAGTTTCTCCTACCAACCTCTTCAATATCAGTATCCAAGCACCTGATATCTTCCACTAACTTACTGGCATGGTTCTGCTTCTGTTCCTTCAATGAAACAAGGAAATGAAACAATAGTTCTGATTCAGCATCATCTTGGTTGATAGAGGATGATAATTCTTCTGCGGACACCTCCTGCAATCCATTAATCAATTCAGATTGTAGGATTTCCCTGCCACATGCATACAAAATAGAATGTCACATGAGTATTAGTTTAAAGTTTAAACAACTTGCACCTCAACTATTGCATGAGTTACTGACAACCATCCCAGTAAAAAAGCTTGAACATCTCACCATCAACTAAATGCACTAGTTTGGGAAGAAAAAAAAACCTGAAATGGATTTTTTATGAGAAAAATAATGATTTCTCCAGTGCAAAATTCTATCGCATTTATGGACCCACTTACACAAAAACTGATGCATGTGCAATTTAATCCCATAGTTCATCCAAAATCTCAATAAGGTCCTCAATCTCTATAAAAGGGGCAGTTTTAATAACTCAACCTATTATAAGTGGTTCAACATGCCTGTTCCATCTACTTCCATTAGTAATATCATGATGGACAAAAGTCAAAATCATCCAGCCTTCCTTTCATTTCCCTTTCACTGACCAGGTTGAACAAAACTTTCCACAGTTCACTAAGGTCCATGAGACATACTCCATTAGATGTGCACTCAAACTTCATGCCTTTAACACCACCAACAAGATGAAAGGGTAGACTACATATGTATAAGTTGGATCAGGTGAGAGAGTGAATTAAAACAAATAATTGGGAGATCTAATGTTGGTGAGAGGGTGTGAGATAGGATCTCCAATGATTTAGTCACCCATTCATTTGTAGAAGCACAACTTATGGTGTTGAAGATTTTTTTTGGCAACAGGCTAGCTTTCCATCGATGTAAATATTCTGTTTATGAAGAGGTGAACGCAAATTAAAAAGAAATGAAATAAAAAAAAAAACAGAAGGGAGCACAATTAACTACTTGAAAAATTATAAGGTTGGTACTGACACTTCCAAAGTGCTTGGATCACATTGAGTTCAAGGAAAACTCTCACAACCAGATTAACATCTTGGAAAAAATTAACAACTCTTATGACTCAATTTAAGTTTTGTCCTCTAATAATTTAAAGGTCAAGACTATTGATTAATGTAATGTCATGCTTCTAAGGTCTTCATATCCAATAAAATTCAAGATTTTACAAAATTTAAAACAAGCTAGGATTGCCTTGTTGATGGGCGTGATGAAGGTTCAGGATGAAGTAGCCAAAGGCAGAATCCAGCTTCCCTTGGATTTTCAGATAGAAATTGAGGAGGAAGAATCCTGTGACGAAGGTCTGACATTACCGTCGCTTGTGCTCTGTCAGAGTCAAAACGACCAAGCAACTGAAAGAAACAACTTAATTAATCATATATATATAAAAAAAAAATTCAATCCAGACTCATATATCTAAACAAAATAAAAGGGAATGACAAACAAAAATAAGCATTATGCATAGCTGATAGGCTTATCTAGCCAACAAAAGAATAGTACTGGTGCCAAACTTAGATGATGGCAGCAATTTTATGGTTGTAATTTCTACTACATATGACAGCAAAATCTTCTCAGCTTGTGAATCACAACCTTTTAGAAAGCCCAATAATCAAATTTGTTATGGACAAGTAGCATTTGGGAAAAGCGACAAAGCAGCAAACAAATGAGTTTTTTTTATTACACAGAACAATGTGCCAGCTTTCAAGACTCATGAAACATGAATTTATAAGAAATAAAATGCTCTTTGAAAACATTTATTTATGGAAATAAATTCTGCACCATGGTAAACCAGAGTAACAATCAGAGTCATCGCACGGATGAAGAAGATGTTTCATTAATAGCATTTATCAAATAATGAAACATGAGCAATATCATAGAAGTTGAGTAAGAGTGCCCAACAGACAAGACAACAAAAAACATCTTCGCACCTCAAATAGTAGAATTCCAAGACCATAAATATTTGATGCAATCCTGCAGATGCCATCATTGAACTCCTCGGGACTTGTATACCATTTCTCTTCCAACCGGTCAACAATAGCAGTCAACTGTCGTTGACCTGTTTTAGACAGCTCATGGCTGCTGGACTTGGCCTGAATCCCATATTCTGTGTCATGGTTACGTTCAGTAGCTTCATTTTGAGAATCTTGTGAGACAATTGTATCGACACCCCCATCACTTGTAGATTCAAGTTTCAAGCTATGTTTTGTAGATAACTGAGGCCAGCTACTTATATAGTTCATGCTCTCACTAAACTTCTGCTTCTTGGCAAATGCAGTAACAAAAGAAAACATTCCTTGTTCCAATGGCCTTCTCCTGACCGCATGATTGTCGGAGCAGGGTGTATCTTGATCCATGGAACTTTCTAACATGTCTCTTGGGACAGCTGAACCAAGGTATTTAACCTGATTTGATTGCAACAACTTGAAGCTGGATGGCCGCAAGTCAGGCAAGGCAACTCCTTGAGAGTGAGAATAATCCACTAGATCAACAATCCGTCTAAATATTTGCAATCTCTCAACTTTATTTGCTTTTAGCTGTCCAGCATTCAGCCATTTCCTCAAACTCACTCCATCATGATCATAACCACTAGGGCTCGGCCCAGTGATACCATATGAAGAAGTCATCGTTACAGTTTTAGCACTCAAGTTCAAAGGAGTATCAGAAGCTGCCAAAAAGCCACCCCTCACTCCATCATGATCAGAACCACTAGGGCTCGGCCCAGTGATACCATATGAAGAAGTCATCGTTACAGTTTTAGCACTCAGGTTCAAAGGAGTATCAGAAGCTGCCAAAGTGCCACCTGCGAACCTTTCATTATTCTGGTCTCTTGGCCCAAGTTTCAAGCTATCATGTGGCGGCCCTCTATAAATAATCCCCTTACCTTTCAAGGTGTTTTTGACAAAAAACTCAGAAAATCCTGATTTTGAAAGAATCTTTGTCCGGAAACTACCATGTGAACTCACATTGCCTAACAACCCATTAAAGTCAGTATGCACCAATTGTTCTGAGACTTCATTTCTTTCATTGCTCAAGGTTTTTTGAACCAAAATGTCAGATGAAGATGGGTGCTGCACATCTAGCAATGCTTGACCACTGTCCCTATACAAGGTATTACTACAAGAAATCCCAGTTACTGATCCCCCTCCAATTTGATAAAGATGCGGCCACTGGCTCTGCCTGGCTTGCATCCTTTGCCTATTGTTTGATGTACCAACAACGGCTAAGTTTGAACCATCATAATTTCTCACCATTAATTCTTCAACCATATTCCCAGCATCATCCATAGAGCGAGGGCTAGTACATGGCTGTTTGGATGCATCCATAGGAGGGCTTGCACTCCTATTTCCATTCTTGCCCTCCAACTTATCAGCAAGTACATGGAATGAACTCTCAGGGTAATCACCAGCACTGGCTATAACTGTTTCACGAGATTCCAACAAGTTGGAGCTTTCAGGTGGTTTCACAGAATACTCGCTCTCTTTACCTTGGAGGTGTGCCTCCTCTGCCATGTCCATCAAAGCCACTTCATCACCCAATCCCTCATCCATACCATCCAAAAACAGACAACTCTATCATGTAATCATCTGGCAATGTAAACAGGACTTGTTTTCAGTCAAACATTTTGTGACCACATGCCCATCATCAATCCTCCAAAAGTTAACAAGATAAAAGGCAATGACATCAATTCACTACACTTAAAAGTGCACAACTTTGAGCATAAATCACCCAATAATTTCAAGCCCACAAAACTTTTAGCCATAATCTTCACTTAAAAAAAAGATAATCAAGAAATGTTTCTCTAGAATAATCAATACTTACCAAATTCTAAAGCAACACATAATCCAAAAGTTTCAAAACTTCAACTAAATGAAAGCCTAGCAAAGCTCTCTATCTGGAGGCTAAAAATCTAAACGCAAAGAATTTCTAAAATAATCAAAAATTACTAAATTCCAACACCAACCCAGAATCCAAAAAGTTCCCAGCTTAAACAAAATGAAAGCCTAGCAAAGCTCTAATTCCAAGCTAAGAATCATAAAATACAAGATACGAGAAATTACAAAAAATAATCAAAATTACAAAATTCTAACAGCAACCAGAATCCAAAAGGTCCAAAAATCTCAAAAGATGGAAACCAGCAACAGTCATCAAACAAGCTAGTAAAAACCCTTTGGCAGCTAAGAACCGGTAAGTGCAAGAAATGAAACAAACTTAACCAAAGAATTCTTTCTCCGCAAAACTTAGCTATACAATTTCACTTCCTCACCAAAACAAATGATTAAGAAACCTTTTATTAAACACTAAAAAGTTTTAAATTCTAACGGCAACCCAGAATCCAAAAAACATCCCCTTCAACAAAATGAATGACTGGCAAAATTTGATCCTCAACTAAGAATCAGAGAAGGCGATGAAAGAAACAAATTTAAAGGGATAATTACTTCTCCACAACACAAAAAACCCTCAAAATGTAGTCTTTGATATCTCTTAATTTTCTTAGCAACCAAAATCATACTAAACTGAAAAGGACAGCCAAATGCAAATCCAATAAAAAAAAAAAAAAACTTACCTCCATCGAATTTGGAGTGACATGGAGCACTTAATTTCTTTCAAGTAACGAATTTGAAAAGGCCAAACTGGAAATTTGTAGACCTTGAAATAAACCCTAGAAGGAAGTGACAAGTGATAATAGAAGAGACTCCTATTGCGTGGAATGGAAGTGAAATATCTCTCTCTCTCTCTCCAGCTTTGCAGCTTCAAATTTTGGATAAACTATTTTTGTTATATTAAGTTTTTTTTTTTGGTGTGTTTAATTAGGTGTTAATTTGATACTTGTGTTTTTATTTATACTGTCATTAGATCTACGAAAGAAAGGTTCCAAATAGTCAGGAGAGAGGGTGGCCTGTTATTTTTCTTCAGGGAATTATTTTATTTCATTGATAATTCTAGTTATTTAAAAGAGCATCGTGCATTGTTGTATTTACTAAAATGTTTTTTTAAAATTATTTTGATATATTAATATAAAAAAATATTTATTTGATTGCTCTGTTACACGTTGCCTAACAATTTCACCGCTGCGCGCGCGGGCTCTAAGCGTCTTTCGAGCAGTGTGTTTATAGGCGCACCCCGGCGCCAAGACCCCTAACAGCTTGCTTGTTTGCTCTGGCTCTTGTTTTCTATTCTTTCTATCTTGAGGTTTCTTCTAGATGTAAGAAATTCCTAACTGAATTTGATTTATACAAAACAGGCACAACTGCTTAGCCTTAATACTAGTTTTTAATGCCTGAAGATGTTAAGCTACTGGTTAAACTAATTTTTTTAATATAAAAAAAAATATGCAAACATTATTAACGTGTTGCGAAATAAAAATTTAATATGATTATAAATTTTTTAAAAAATTGTTGATGGTAACCAAATAATGAAATTAAAAAATATACATGTGTTATTACATTTTGAAGGACCTTTCATTATTTTTATTTAATTATATGATAATAATATTTATCATAGGAAGCATTATAATTAAATTTCATTGAAATAAACTATTTTGCTATTTTAATCCATCAGTTTTTTATTAAATATTTTTAATTATAGCAAAAAGTAAACAAATAGTTTTTATTTCTAAAATCCAACCACCGGGAAGGTGTCGAAAGATTGAGCACTGGTTTTTTTAATTAATTTTTATATAAAAACATAAAAATACATTATTAGAGCCTTAATAAACCAATTTTTTCAATCTAAAACACTCCTAACTTAATTAAAAAAACATAAAATTTAACTAATTTTTTTTTCTCAACCTCAATCTATTTTTTCTAATAAAAAATATCAATTAAACTATTTTCATTAAATAAAACTAATTAACATCAAAAATAAATTTTTTACCATAATATAAATAACCAATAATTTTCTCCTTCATTCCTTATTTTTCAGCACTTTCTGACACATTTCTAAAACACAAAAACTTAAACAAGAATAAAAAAAATGTTCTGGACTAAAACATATAATTATCAAAGTAAAGGAATTAAAAAAACATTTAACAATAATTTGAAGTCATATTTTCCCAAATAAAAAAAAAGTTTTGAATGAACAGTGCTTGATTAGGTCAAAATTTAAAATTGATTTTGACTCAATACGAGGGAAATGTTACTGCATTTAAAATAGAAGATGATTTTTTATTTTTATTTTTTGTAATTTCCCCGGAATAAATAAAGAACATCCGCCCTTGTAGAAAATAATACTCCAGTTACCACGTCGTTTATAGTCTTTAAAATCTCCTTCCTCCTCTCTCTCTCTCTCTCTCGCTCGCTCGTTCATTCACACACCACAAAACAGATAAACCCTAACCCCCAAATTCTTTGTATTCAAACCCTAATTCTACAATCATGGCTTCCAATAAAGACGGCGATCCTTCTCTTGGCTACCTAACACGAAAAGATACCGAGGTGAAGCTCCCCCGCCCAACCCGAGTTAAGAACAAAACCCCCGCCCCGATACAAATAACAGCGGAACAAATCCTCCGCGAAGCACGAGAACGACAAGAAGCCGATATCCGACCGCCCAAACAGAAAATCACAGACTCAACTGAACTCGGCGATTACCGTCTCCGTAAGAGGAAGGAATTCGAGGACTTAATTCGACGCGTGAGGTGGAATATAAGTGTTTGGATAAAGTACGCGCAATGGGAGGAGTCTCAGAAAGATTTTAATCGCGCGCGTTCAGTTTGGGAACGTGCGCTCGAGGTGGATTACCGGAATCATACTTTATGGCTGAAATACGCAGAGGTGGAAATGAAAAACAAGTTCATAAATCATGCAAGGAATGTGTGGGACCGGGCTGTTACCCTTCTCCCGAGGGTTGATCAGCTCTGGTATAAGTACATTCACATGGAGGAGATGTTGGGGAATATTGCGGGAGCTAGGCAGATTTTTGAGAGATGGATGGGGTGGATGCCGGACCAGCAAGGTTGGCTTTCATATATAAAGTTTGAATTGAGGTATAATGAAGTGGAACGTGCCAGAGGAATTTTTGAGAGGTTTGTTCAGTGTCATCCAAAGGTGAGTGCGTGGATTAGGTTTGCAAAGTTTGAGATGAAGAATGGCGAAGTTGCGAGGGCGAGAAATGTGTATGAAAAGGCGGTTCAGAAGTTAGCTGATGATGAGGAGGCTGAGATGTTGTTTGTTGCATTTGCGGAGTTTGAAGAGAGGTGTAAGGAAACGGAGAGGGCTAGGTGCATTTATAAGTTTGCTTTGGATCATATACCAAAAGGGAGGGCGGAGGATTTATATAGGAAGTTTGTTGCGTTTGAGAAACAGTATGGTGATAAAGAAGGGATTGAGGATGCGATTGTGGGGAAGAGGAGGTTTCAGTATGAAGATGAAGTGAGGAAGAATCCTTTGAATTATGATGCGTGGTTTGACTACATTAGGTTGGAGGAGAGTGTGACAAATAAGGTGAGGATTAGGGAGGTGTATGAACGAGCAATTGCTAATGTCCCGCCTGCTCAAGAGAAGAGATACTGGCAAAGATATATCTATCTATGGTAAGTTTTGGATTCGAAATTCATATTGCATTGTGGTATTTGTTGTGGTCGAGTGCTGATTATAATTCCTGCATTTGTGTGGTTTAGGATAAATTATGCCCTTTATGAAGAGCTCGATGCAGAAGATATAGAGCGAACGCGGGAGGTATATAGGTAATCTTGCTTTTTCTGAAATGATTATATTGGTTTCTCTTTTTTTGATGTTGATGGTGGTCGGTACAATGCTCTTTAGTTTCCCTTTATTAAACAAGGAACTGGTTGGTGCGTAATGTCTTAGCTGTCAAAAGAGTTGCCAGCAGAGCATAGGTGTTACAGGAGTCTGTGTTTTCAAGCGCTTTGTTAATTGATAAGAATCTGTTGTAGTATCATTGATTTTTTTGGGTGGAGGGGGGGATCAAGAGAAAATATGGATCAAATATTAATTGAAGTGTTCCTAGTTAGATTGAATTGTTGTTCTTTTCTAATCATCAATTCTGAAAATGTGATGATTTTGTGTTCATGCTGCTCTGCTGCTCTTTGATAGATCTATGAGAGCTTTCCAGTGCTCAACCATCTTAATGGCGCACACTGACTATGTGACAGCATTCTTATCTGAAAAAAAAAAAATTTGTGGCAGCACAAGCAAAGTGATTTTTTTTTTGTCTCTAATTTGGTGTACAAGTGTACCTTTGTTAGCATACAATGCTGTGTGATTTTGATTTGCACATTAACTTCTCCCCACCTGTCCTCCTCATCTCTTCCTTTTATACTCCATACTTTCTCACAGACATATTGCATGCTCATTTATATCATACTCTGACTGTCTTATGATCATAAATTTGCAACTTATTGTCAATAATGAAAAAAATAAAAAAATAAAAATAGGGGTTCCAGAACAATAACAATAAAACAAAGGGATTGGTGCATTGATAAGTCGATCCAACTGACTTTGAAGAGTTTTCTAATTCACTTTTAAATGTTAACAGGGAATGCTTGAACCTGATTCCACATGAGAAATTCTCATTTGCGAAAATCTGGCTTTTAGCAGCTCAATTTGAGATCCGACAATTGAATCTGAATGGAGCTCGGCAAGTTTTAGGTAATGCTATTGGAAAAGCTCCTAAAGATAAGGTAAAATCTTGGCTGATAATACAATCTTTATGTTTTTATTACACTATGTTGATCTGTTCTGACACCTTTGCTTGCTGACAAACAGATATTTAAGAAATATATTGAGATTGAGCTGCAGCTTGGTAATATCGACCGATGCCGAAAACTCTATGAGAAATATTTAGAGTGGTCGCCTGAGAATTGTTACGCATGGAGCAAATATGCTGAACTGGAGAGGTCCTTGAGTGAAACTGAACGGGCACGATCTATTTTTGAGCTTGCTATAGCACAGCCAGCCTTGGACATGCCGGAGTTGTTGTGGAAGGTAATTTATATGCTGTCCCCATTTTAGTTAATTACATATTTGTAATTCATGTCCTTTGTTGACTGTAAACCTGATCTTGGCATTTATATGTTCTGTAAGTGTATTGCGGGGCCAATAATCATAACTCTGCAGTGCAAAAATGGTTGCACTTCCTTGATTTTAAATCAAGGTGTCTTTGTGTCCTGTAATGGTAAATTTTCATATTTGTTTGATTTCATGTTTGAATCTAATAGTCTATGTATGTCTTGAAGACCTTTTCACAAAGAATGCAATTATCATACATTGTGATACATGGTGTCCCAAACTTCTATTTTTCATATATAAAATGGTTAAAGCTACTTGTCAGGTTAATGACAACTGTAGCAAATCACGTTATTCTTCGAGTCATATCCGTGCTCTGTTTTCTCTTTCATTAATTTTTGTTTTACCTGTCTCCTGTCCATTATATCATCTGTATCTTTTTGGGCTGAGTGATTTTTGTCGCTAAAGGTTGTGGAATGACATTCCTGACAATAGGAACCATCAATCAGACATTCCTGACAATAGAAACCATCAATCAGACCCCTTCTGCACGTACGCATTGATTTCTTTGAAGTCTCATCACCAGTTTTTTACATAAGAAGCTGTGGTGTTTGTAGAGCTGGGAATTTGTTATTTGCCCACAAACTTAGCCTGGGTGCAATTCCATATACCCTTCATCAATTATAGGAATTAACTATATGTCCCTGGCTCTCTGAACATTCTTGATCTCCTCATTCTCATACTACTTTAACTTCTTTGAATTCTTATCGCTGGCTTTCCTTGCATGGAGCTGTTGTCTCTGTAGGTCATGGACTTTGTTATTTGCCAAGGAACTTACCTTTGGTTCAATGCCATACCTTTTTCCAATCAATTTATTTCTTTTGAATCCTATTTAGTTTTTTTTCTCTGTTATGCTGTTCATCTGCTCTCTTTTCTCATTACACTGTGTCAGTTAGGTTTCCTCTTGTAGTATATTGTTTAATGGAAGGAATCTGGACGTGTGCATATAGGACATTATTTTTGGAAACTGTGGTAAAGGAGAATCATTGTTGTCATTCTAAAACTCTAAGCTGCCTGATTTGATAACTTTTCTTGTTTAAAGTAAGTATTATTGTTTTTTGGTTAGAGGGTCGGAGGGTATGAAATGTACTGCTGGTGATGAGATTTTCCTCTGCCTGCAGGCATATATTGATTTTGAAATCTCTGAGGGTGAATATGATAGAACTCGGGAACTTTATGAGAGGCTCCTGGATCGCACAAAGCATCTAAAAGTTTGGATCAGCTGTGCAAAATTTGAGGCATCTGCCATGGAAGAACAGAACTTGTGCATTCAAAATGCAAGAAGTAAGGAATCCTGATCTTTTTAACCAGTGCATTCCTTAATTATTACATACTCAGTTAGATTCTTACCGTTAAATTTTTCATTAGGGGTTTTTGAGAAAGCTTTAAACTACTTCAGAATGTCCGCCCCTGAACTGAAAGAAGAAAGAGCTATGCTCTTAGATGAATGGTTGGACATGGAGAAAAGTTTTGGCCAGCTTGGTGATGTTAGCCTTGTCGAGCCTAAGCTGCCTAAGAAACTGAAAAAGAGAAAGCAGATTGCTTCTGAAGACGGCCTGGCTGGGTATGTAATCTACTTGTGCTTTTATCTTCTATCTGTTGACACCATTGATGATGCGAAAAGCATTTAAAAAAAAATCTCCAAAAGGCATCAACTTGGTGTTTTATAGCCTGAAAGCACATTGCACAAATAAGTTAAACTGAAATGGCCATGTTTCTCTCTTAATAAAGTTTTAATGGGTTTGGTTTGGATTCTGAAATTTTCCAATAGTCACTTAAATTTTGGGAGAAGTGCTATCGATAAAACTCACTTCTTAAATTGGGTGCCACATGCATACATCTGTACTAAAGAACTGAGTGTTAACATGCCCGCTTAGCTTGGTCCTTAGACATGTCAATGAACTGACACTGTTGTTTCGATGCTACGGATTTTACAGATTCAGTTTTCTATGTTCCACCCTGTCCTTATCAGTTCCGCTAACCATTTTCTTGCAGGTACGAGGAATACATAGATTATGTATTTCCAGAAGAAGCTCATGCCCATAATCTCAAAATCTTGGAAAAAGCACGCGAATGGAAGAGGCAAAGGCTTGCTTCTGGTGCTGACGATTAGTGGATCTTTCGATTTTGTACCATTTTGTTTTTCCTAATCTGTACATATCCAAAGTGCTTGTGGCACGTTGGTAAAAACAATGCGTCGGCTACACATTTGATGAAAGAGGGAAAGGGAAGAGGAGAATGCTCTCAAGGGTTAAGTCAGGAAGAGTATATTTCAAGGCACGGAGACTTGCTAAATACATCGTTTGTGTTGGCAGATCAGTTTATCTAGGCATGAAGTTGGCAAATCCTTGTAATACAGTTTTGAAGCAAACTGCTATTTGTAGCCTTTGTTCTTTGATTTTTGGAACAGTAAAATGGGGAAAAATTGGATGGTCGATAATGTTCATTGTTTTTCTGATCAATGTCACAATCTTTTAAGCATCAACTAGTAAAATTACCCGCACTAGTTTGCTAGTAGGATTCCGAGTTGGATTTCAAGTTGATTTCTAATACAAGAAAAGAAAATGCCAGTGTTATGAATGCATCATCGTTAATTGAAATATAAAAATAAAATCTGTGTATGTGTATATATATATTTATTGTGTGCGTGGGTTGTGTGAATTGATAAATTATGAACAAATAAGTGGTTTTTGTTTCTATTAATGCATTGTGCTATAATTTATTTATATAAAATATAAGAGAAAAAATTAAAGATAAATTATAATAATTTCTTTGAAGTTTTATGAAATTAAAAAGATTAATCACTATTTAAAAATAAACTAAACTAAATGATTTTAAAAATAAAATAGAATGTATTAATGAAGAGCAAGAAATAAATAAGGTCAGGCTCTATTGGGCTTATCAAGCTAGTCTGGTGTGCTTGGTCAAGAATAAAAAAGCTTAGGCTTGCATGCTTGATTTATTGCTTTTTTAAAAAGATTGGATAACGTGCTCGAGTTTTTTTTTACAAAAAAAACAATGTTATTTATTGTGATAGACAATCTGTCATGT
>Ga0307517_10009752_pt1 | contig 13561 bp, 12 predicted proteins | sample 23_EM_MG_FD_194515 | JGI IMG/M metagenome (GOLD analysis project Ga0307517, IMG submission 194515) | Populus trichocarpa ectomycorrhiza microbial communities from riparian zone in the Pacific Northwest, United States - 23_EM | ecosystem: Host-associated > Plants > Roots > Unclassified | place...
ATTACTATAGCCACATCTATAAAATATTATTTATTATAATAGTGTTTTTTTTCTCCAACTAGAGAATGTTTGAGAATATGATAGAGATTGCTTTTTAAAGTGTTTTTCATTTCAAAACACATTAAAATAATATATATTTTTATATTTTTTTAAATTATTTTTGACGATGTATATCAAAAATGATTTAAAAACATAAAAAATACATTAATTTAAAGCAAAATAAAAAATAAAAATTTTTAAATTTTTTCAAAAACGCTTCCGAAACACAACGCCAAACACGAAATAACCCAATTTTTTTTATTTTTAGTTTTTTTTATCATTCAATCTTAGATTATTTTGTGAAGATTTATTTTTTTATTAAGTTATATATCGATTTTATGGGTTTATTTTTTTTAATTTTAACTTTCAACATTAAATATGTTAGAAGTAGGGCTTTACAATTTTCTTTGATTTTCTTTTTATGAATTTATCTTAATCTCATGACCTAGATCGTGGGTTTAACAAGTTAAATCGGGTTAACTTTGATTGTTTTTTTTTATCGCTTTTTTTAATTGATTTTTTTTAATTATATCCTTCAATATTAAGTTGGTTTGGAAATTAAGCTCCATAATTGTTTTTCAATTTGCTTTATATGTGATTATCTTGATCTCATAACCCGAATTATGAGTTTGACAAGTTAACTCTATTCATTTTTAGGTTTTTGTTAATTGAACTTCATAATTGTTTTTTGATTTGCTTGTCACGGGAGTAATTCGATCTTATGACTCGGGTAAAATGTTTGGTAGGTTGACCTAGGCGTGACCAAGGTTGGCTTGGTTTTTTTTTTTTTTAATAGAATATTTTCTTTTTCAATTTCACCTTCCAACAACTCAATTTTCTTTTTTATTTTTATTTTTTTTCTTAATTTTATCTTTTAATATTAGATTGTTTAGGACTTGAGATTTGTATTTTTTTTAATTTGTTTTCAGTGGAGTTATCTTGATCCTATGAATTTAATTTTTTTTTTTGATTTCAACTTCGACATTTGATATGTTAGAAGTGGAGCTTTGTAGTTTTTTTTTTAAAAAAATTATCTCAGTTTCATGATTAAGGTTATAGGTTTAACAAGTTAGCATGAGTTGACTTGAGTTATTTTTTTAATTGATTTTTTTTATTTCATCCTTCAACATTAAGTTTGTTGAAAATTAAGCTTCATGATTTTTTTGATTTAATTTCTATGTGATTATCACGATCTCATGACACGAGTTACAAGTTTATCATGTTAGCTTGAGTTGACTAGAATATGTTTTTTTTGTCATTTTTTAAATTTTATCCTTCAATATTATGTTGATTAGAAATTGACTTTTATAATTTATTTTGATTTGTTTTTTATAGGATTATCATAATTTGATGATTCGGATCAGAAATTTATCAAGTTAATCTCTATTATCAAAATGTTAATGTTACAATACTTAAAAAAAAATAAAATATCCCCTGCATTATATTTATATTTTGAGTTTAAGATTAATTTTTTTTATTATTTATTTTTACATTAAGAAAAATTGAATGTAACGGTGAATTATCTAGTTTCCATCCTATTTCTTTGGATATTTCTACTGCAGGGGCATCAGATCTTTGGAGGAGCTTGTCAAAAATTAGGATCTTATGGCAAAACATTCATTGGACCCCAGGGAATGGCCTTCTTGTCCGTTTTGGCTGGAGCCATGGGTGCCAGGTGAGGGTGCGCTACTGTCTCGTGCTCACAGAATCATCAATGAGGATTTCTTACAGCAGCGGGGGCAATTTCTTTAAGCTTAATCTTCAGGACTGGATGTGTTTTAATCTTCGGATTCTAAGGGCTGTTAAGGACAGTGCAGTATTAGTTTGGTGTTTGCTGCTGTTGGTACTTATGGTATTGGAGAAATAAAAGCTTGTTTGAAGCTATCTTTTCCTTTCCAAATAATCCCATGCATTGCATTCTTGCTTATTCCATAAAAGTGGTGAATAGTGCTGCTGCTGTCCCCGCTTCTAATCCAGCTGCTGTCCGCCATGAACAAGTCATTGGTTGGGCGATCCAAAAGCTGGGTTAAGTTGAACACTGATGGGCCTTTAATAAGAGCTTGGTTACTGCCACTGCGGGAAGCCTCATCACATTGGTGTTCGTTCAGTGTTGTGAGCTGAGCTCTGGGGTATTTTGTTAGGATTGGAGATAGGCTGGAATGAAGGATACAGGAAGGCTTTGGTGGAGCCTGATTCTGCTGTCGGTGCTCATCTTTTAACTTCTTCGACATCTTTACAGGGTGATTATAGGCAGCTGTCTTCTTTTTCAACGCCCATGGCTGGTCTTATCACGGAGCTAATAGAATTGCAGATTGACCTGCTAATCATGCGTTTGGAGATGTTACTCCAAGGTTTTGTAAGCCTTGGTTTCTACAGCTTTTCTCTCCTTTTAATAATAATAATAATAATAATTTAAAAAAAAAACAGAGAGGAGACAGGGAAAGTGGAAGAGTGGGGTCCAGGCCAGTGTTGAACGGTCAAAAAGAAGGAAAGTGAAAAATACAAGAACAACACACATATTTATGGCTTCTTTCTCTATCTGTGCTGAACAAAATAGAGTAGTACTTGGTAAAAACTTTCCAAAATCCAAACCAAAGAAAGCTACATCAAACTACCTTGTCCTGACCCTTTCTCTGTCTTCCCCCCTTCTTCTCTCTCTCTAGAACTATAATCGATTCTTTAAAGCATTTTGCTTGTTGAAATCCGGTCATGAATTCGCCTCTCCCTGCAATACCCTCCCTTCATCCCCTCAATTTCTTGACCTGATCTGCAAAGTCTAGGTAAGTTCCTCTTTTTTCTCTTTGCTCATTTTTATTTTTGATGGATTCTTACAAGCTGATTCTTTTTTTGAAGTTGAGTCCTTTTGTTTTTAGTTTCTGGATCAGGCTATTTACATTGTTATGCTTTGATCTGTGTGTGCATCAGGAAGGATCTTTACTTTTATTTCTTTTACTACTTAGTAGTTTATGCTGTTTTATCCTTTTCCTCTTGTGGTAATTACACAGAATTTGTGAGTCTTGTGGATCTTCATTATCCTCTCATTTAATTTTGCTTGGCCTCTCTCTACTCAAAATGTGTTTTAGTGGGTGGCTTTTCAAAAACAAACTTACATTTTTTATTAAAAAAACTTACTTGCATTTTTGTTTAAGAGGAAAGAAATTAAAACTTAATAAATCCCATCTCGAGCAAACTTCCGTTTTGGCTGCTCTGACAAAAACCCATCTCAGTTAAACTTATTTAGCTATCTCTTATGCCTTTTGTTGGCAGGGGTTAGCAGAGAGAGGTGAGAAAAAACTGCCTAAACTAACGATGTGGTTTAGCCACGCCAAACGTGTTTGAGATTAATGATTTGTGTGTATGGTGAAAGAAATTAAACATCTTTCACCTTTCCTTGTCCTTTTCAGTGTCAGAATACCGCATGAATTTTAGTGTTTGACTGTTTACTTGAGTGCTGATAGGAGCTTGGCTTGCAACTTTGTGTCCAATGGAGTTTGGCTATTAATTTCTATTTTAAGTTGATTAATTTCTTAACCTTCGACAGTATCTATTATCCCAAGTCTAATTGATCTTCAAATCTATCTATTTAGGGTCTGTAAGAAGCAGATGATTTGCTTGCAAAATTATTTTGTTACTACAAAATAATCTTTTATGACATTTTGTTTTTCATAGTAGTACTTTCTCAACATGAAAGTTTTTTAATTAACTCTTTGAGATCTTACTAAGGTCTTAATAACGACGCATTGCATGAATTTAAGTAGAATGCACTTCGACATGCTGTAATGCTGGCACTTTGCATGGATGGCTCCTTATGCATTTTGTTTTTGTTGTTCTTCCTTGTGAAGATTGTTGTTGTGTGAAAACTATCTTTTATCAGCTTGCAAACTGTATTTAATATCAAAGGGTAACTCATTCCGCTTATGCATTGATGATGTACCCTGTTTCTTTTACATGAAACAACTAAACTTGATTAGTCTTTTACACAGGCGAGTTACTGAATTTTTATAGTGCTAGCAAGGTGAATTTGTAAGAGGATCTTCTTGAGTACTTTCTTTTTTGAGCAAATGGCTTCTGTAAGTGTTGTCCCTGCCTCTGGATTGCGAGATACACTTGGAAACACAACCGGTGTTGATAAGTTGCCTGAAGAGATGAATGACATGAAAATTAGTGATGACAAGGTATGCTAGCTGCCATCTACTCCAACTTGCTATTATCCATTTCCTCCAACTTGCTATTATCATCATTTTCATTACCCATCACGTGTGTTGATTGCTTGGTTTCAATATTATTTACTTGGAAGGAAAATGTCTAATGTTGGACAGGAAATGGAAGCAGCTGTGGTTGATGGTAATGGAACCGAGACAGGTCATATAATCGTCACGACTATTGGTGGCAAAAATGGCCAGCCAAAGCAGGTTATTATCTTTAAATTCTAGCCTCTTGGTCAAATAAATTCTGGTGTTGTTTTCATTTTGTGATGATATAATTTAATCCCTGATGAATGCAGACAATAAGCTATATGGCTGAGCGTGTTGTTGGGCATGGATCTTTTGGACTAGTATTCCAGGTAAGTTGTTATCTAGATATAATATTGATTTTATTTTTTTAGCTGTATGATTCTCATACTGTTTGGACGAGGCACTAAATTTTCTTTTCTTTCTTTTTCTCTGTGGCATGGGTATTCAGGCGAAATGTTTAGAGACTGGTGAAACTGTTGCTATTAAAAAGGTTCTGCAAGATAAAAGGTACAAGAACCGGGAGCTGCAAACCATGCGTCTGCTAGACCACCCTAATGTAGTGTCTTTGAAACACTGTTTCTTCTCAACAACTGAAAAAGATGAACTCTATCTTAACCTGGTACTTGAGTATGTCCCTGAGACCATCCATCGTGTAATCAAACACTACTATAAGATGAGTCAAAGGATGCCTTTGATATATGTCAAACTTTACTTTTATCAGGTATGAGTTGTATATGTGCTTTCTTTCCTATTAGAAGCGTGTTTGTTGTACACTAGATATAGGTTATATGACAAGTGGTTTAACGAGTGGAGTTTATTAGCATATGGCTCTTATTTGATCCTTTTTTTCTTACTCATGAACAGATTTGTAGAGCTCTTGCTTACATTCACAATAGTATTGGAGTGTGCCATAGAGACATCAAGCCTCAAAATTTATTGGTACGTTGGCAAGGGTGCTTGGTTTTTCTTTTACTTGGAGTAGCACCTGCAACGTGGACCATTTGTGCAGCAAACTACAAAATGTGCTTTTAAGATGGCATTGTAGTATTCTTGTAATATGCCGATCCTATTTCGATGTTTGTATTATTACTTTCTCTATTGTGAATCTCCTTTTATTATTTGTAATAGGTGAACCCACATACGCACCAAGTGAAACTATGTGACTTTGGAAGTGCAAAAGTTTTGGTATGGATTTTTCTATGCTGGAATTATTATCATTCTTTGAGTTATGATATGTATATAAGATGTATTATTCTAATTCTGATTACTTTTGACAGGTTAAAGGCGAACCAAACATATCTTACATATGTTCTAGGTACTATCGAGCACCTGAACTTATTTTTGGTGCCACTGAGTACACCACTGCCATTGACATCTGGTCTGCGGGATGTGTTCTGGCTGAATTACTGCTTGGACAGGTAGGAGGCTTTGTTTTTTACAAGTTTGTTTAGCTGTTTTTTTTTGGGGTTAGTAAATTATACAAGTAACAAATATTTTTATTGGTGACAGCCTCTCTTTCCGGGTGAGAGCGGAGTAGACCAGCTGGTTGAAATTATAAAGGTAATAATTGTTTCTGATACTTAAAAAGTGCTAGATTGGTCTGTATAAGAAAAATCCATTTTCAGTTCGTCTCCCATCCAGCACAATTGGTCAAGAGGTGAAGTTTTAATTATAATGAACTTAGAGGGAGCATTGCTTGTTATGTTGCTGAGATTTGAAATTTCTAGCTTTCTTTAACTGCCTGTGCTGTAAGTTCTTTTTCCCTTACAATTTATGTGATTCTCATGCAGGTTTTGGGTACCCCAACAAGGGAGGAAATTAAGTGCATGAATCCTAATTACACAGAGTTCAAATTTCCTCAAATTAAAGCTCACCCATGGCACAAGGTACCTGAAAATATTGCTTCTGCCTTGTCTCTACAAAATAAGCTCGTACAAATGACATGAATTTTTCACTTATTTGCCTCCTGTGATTGCTAGATATTCCACAAGCGCATGCCTCCTGAAGCTGTGGACCTTGTCTCAAGACTATTACAGTACTCTCCAAACCTCCGAAGCACAGCTGTGAGTATAAAATTCCAGCTAGATCAAATGAAAAATTATTCTTTGAATGGCTTTTTCTTCCCTCAATACTTACTCTGTTGTATTTTTCTGATTGTAAATGTGTTGTGACCTTGTACGAAGATACCTCCAGGTTCATGCCTGTGACTCTTTGTATTTTTTTTCTTGAAATCATTCCAGGCACATAATGCATCTTTTTTTCATTGACTCAGCTGTACCATTTAAGACATGAAACAGTTCTCAGGAATCCCCGCTTCAGATGTGCTGCTTTTCCGCAGAATATTAGGGAAATAGGGAACCCCAATTAGGCATTCACCTTCTTGACTTGTAGTTGAGCTTTCTATTGTATGTGCGGTGTAGCATCGATTGAATGAACGAGTTCTTTAGGTTTTAGCTGTAAGCTTTTGTTTTGTGGCTGCCTTTTTTTAGTGACAATGCTTTTGGTTTGTTTATTTATTCTTATAATTTATTTTGTTATGCAGCTGGAGGCTTTGATCCATCCCTTCTTTGATGAGCTGCGTGATCCTAACGCCCGTTTACCTAATGGACGCATCCTTCCACCACTGTTCAACTTTAAGCCTCATGGTATGATCTGTTCTCAATATTCATTCATTAATTCCTTCGAAGTTCCTGTTTATGATTGTTATTGATTTCTCTCTACTCTACGTGTCAGAGCTGAAAGGAGTGCCAGTTGAGATGCTTGTCAAGCTGATCCCAGAGCATGCAAGAAAGCAGTGTGCCTTCCTTGGGTTGTGATGCTGTCCTTTCTGGCGGTATGCTCCTTGCAGAAAATGGTGCTCCACTGTAGAGAAGTAGCTAGTGGTCTGTTTAATGTGGAATCATATGCAAGCTGTGTTATTTGTTATGCATCCCCAGTTCATTTATTCCATTTTCATAATTATTTTGAAGTTTATGTTCATCTTCTATCTTTGTGTAGAGAGCAGGTAAAGAAGGCTCTGCGTAGCATGTTATTAAGACCTCCTGGCATTACTGACCCTTAATCTTTAAGTGAAAGACAAGTTGCAACTTATGTAATTTTCTTGGCTACAATTCGATCCCGAGGATTACATTGGAAGAAGATTTCTGTTTCCTCTGTTTTTTTTTTTTTTTTTTTTTTTGTATTTTAGCTGCAAAACAGATTAAGCGACCCATCATTCTCAGCTTGATCTATCCTCGCACGATTAATGGATGTCAAATAGACCAACGGGGCTTGGCCGTACAGGATTTATTCAATGAAATGTAATAGAAAGGGTTAAGATTGGATGGCGTTTTATTCGAGAAAGTGAATCAAATGAATGCTCTGTATATGGGGTTGAAAATATTAGACTTCATTAGTCGGCATGTTAGGCGGCGGATTTGTTGGGTCCCAAATTTCAAAAGCGAGCAGCGTCAATGGCTTACTTTTGTTCCTAACTACAGCGCTTTTAGACATGCGTGGACTGGAAGTAATGATGGAACCGCCATGGCATATTCTGATCATAAAGAATACTGGGACATCAATATGGATTTTGCCTCCTCTCAATGTCAGGCTTAGTGATCTGAGAAATGATTAATAAGCCCACAGCATAGCAGTGGAGATGGATTTTTTTTTCAATAAATAATCTACAATCTCGAGTCTGAGAGTCATTCCTTTCCTACTTGTGCCTTCAGCAAGCTTTAGTAATCTTTCTAGGATTAAATTCGATCTATTCTTGGCATCAGATGACTGAGTTATGTCTTTGATGGTATCCATAGCAATGGTGCAGACTTTGGTCTTCTTCATATGAATCAGGAATCCAGGCATTACGATTTTCAAAGAGGACAAGAAGGTGGTTCAATGACTTGTAAATTGAAACGTTCTGGATTCTGTTGCACAAGACATTCTGTTTATTGAAAACTCTGCCAAGTACAGATTCCGAATTCGGAAGGTATGGTGGCAACACCGAATAAGATATAATGGATTTATTTTAACAAATGGTTGTTTTGATTTAAGCATGCTTCGTCACACCACTTTAAGAGTTTGTAAAATGAAAAATATACTACAGAAGACAGAATCCATGCTGCATGTAGTATCAAGATGATAGGAACCTTAGTGAAATGCTGAACAAGTTGATCCATACCAATCTTCGCGTTAAGCATTTGATCTTTAGATCACTGGAAATGGACGTGTCAATCATTATGACTTTGAATTAGTGTGCTGTTCTGCTTTGATTAACTTGCAGAAAATGTTACGTCATTGGATGCTAAAATCATATTAGTAGCAGAAATGCTTCTAAAAACTGTTCATGGCTACAGATAACAAGCACTAAACCCCTCAAGTGGGCATCATTGGATATATATCACCGAAAGGGGCGATGAGAGAAACCATGATCAGACATGTTTGCATTGATTTGGTCGGTTATAAGATAAGCTTCAACAAGCCTTACCAGAGCTCCAAGTGAAGTTTCCACTACAAGGAAAGATAACTTAATTTTAGGCAGACATTCACCCTCCAGTTCCTAAAGCAGACCACTTCCAGAAAGTGGATGTTTGCCTTTCTGTATCTTTCGAATCATACATGAGAGTAGTAACTGCAAAACAAGGGGTTGAAGTGACAGTGAGTTGATTAAGCTATTTCAATCAAAACCTGATGGTTACCAATATTTGTCCTTTCACCCTTCAATTTCATTGCTTACATGACAGGCTATTTTTCCCACTGAGATAAAAGTTTCTTTCTGTGGAGATGCTGCAATATGCTGTAAAAAGACCTTTGACAACTAACAAGCATTTTCCATGTTTCAATACATAAGTAGTAGAACATAAGTGTTGGGCTAAACATTTCCTTGATCACTAATAATCATATTCAAAATACCATATGCATATACAGCTCAAGAGCCATGGAAATGATTCAGTTTAATCTGTTTTCCCACAAGCCAGGGTTTTGCCATCATCATGGGAAACCACATGGAAATTATCTGCATCCATAAGTGCATGTGTCTATGATCAGCTGTGTTGAACTGCACATAGGCTCCAAACCAGATGTGTTTTCAGATAGAGCTTCATTTGTTACACTGCTTAATTTAAACAATGCTGAAATCTAGGGAGAGATTTCACTAATTTCAGTGCCAGTCACAAAATCAATTTCGATCCTCTCATACAGGTATGGTGTCAAACTTACACTATTATAAAATGTGATATCGCTGAAATAACCAAGCTGGGGACCGATGAAAGTGAGAGTTATGGGAGGAACACGGGGGCTTATCGACTCTTGCTATTACTTTTACCTTTTTCCCGAACAGTCATCTGCAGACTCCACATTCTCAAAGAAAAAAAGAAAAGCCAAAGCCTATAAGGAACTCGGTCGGTTCCCGCCACCAAAGCCATTAAAAGTAGTGGTAAGGTGCAAGTGTTTTTCAAAGCCACCTCCACTATCCACTCTTATTATAAATATGGAAACAGGCCTTTCTGGCTCTGTATACTTTCCAAAGCCAAACTTGGTCTTTGTCAAGTTGCTCTAGTGCTCGCAGTGGTCACTTGAACAAGCATCTTGCTTGTTTCAACTTCAAATATTAATTGTCAGGTAGTCTTTTGATCTAGTTTCTGATAATTCGTAGTGCAAAAGCAATTCAAACAGTTTTTGTTTTTTGAGGTCCGGCAAGTGGAAAGACTCTAGAAGAGTTCTCTTTTGTTTCCACCATTTAAGACTTCTACCAAGTTGAACTTAACATGGAGCATTCTCGTCTCTCTTTACTAGAATTTGGCATTTCTTTCATTTGCTTCTTCCTTTGCACCCAAGCTAGGTGGCATAACCATACAAAACACCACAAACACAATAAAAATCACAGATCATCCACAATTTCCGAACCTCCCACTCCTCCACCTGAGCCCGCTGATCCTTCAGATGGGAGTGGCTATAACTCTAGTGGAGTTTTTGATGTACGAAATTTTGGGGCTATAGGTGATGGTATAATAGATGATACGGACGCGTTCAAGATGGCATGGGATGCGGCCTGCAACCAAGTTGATCCTGCTGTCATCCTTGTTCCTTATGGTTTTGATTTCATGATCCAATCTACAATTTTCTCTGGTCCTTGCAAAGATGGTCTAGTGTTTCAGGTAATATTATTTGCCAGTCATGTCAGGTTGTTCTTTGTGCCTTTTAAGGTTTGAAAAGACTTACTATTTCTGGTAATTGCTTGGTTATATTCTGTTCATTGAGAAGGTTGATGGGACTCTTATGCCACCTGATGGACCTGATTCTTGGCCACAGAAGAACAGCAGACGTCAATGGCTTGTATTCTACAGAATAAATGAAATGTCACTTCAAGGAGGTGGTGTGATATATGGCAGAGGAGAGAAATGGTGGGATCTTCCTTGTAAACCCCACAAGGTACTGCTGAAACAATTCTTTCAACCTGAAAAACTTGGGTCGGCTTTGTGTTAGTGATTCATGTCAGGAATAAATGGAGCTCATTAATTTTGTAAATATATGATAAAAAACTAGCATCACTCACAAGCCATTTCTTGAAAAACTCTTTACAGCCTGAAAAACTTGGGTCGGCTTTGTGTTAGTGATTCTTTACGTTTATGGCACAGGGAATAAATGGAACAACAATGCCTGGACCTTGTGATAGTCCAACTGTAAGTCATCTACACTTGAACCTTTTATTTTCACGCCCAATTCAAAATATTCTTGAATTCTTTCAGTAAAACCTAACATTTGAAATGCAGGCCATAAGGTTCTTCATGAGCTCAAACCTAACTATCCATGGACTTAAAATCAAGAATAGCCCACAGTTCAACCTCAGATTTGACAACTGCAAGAATGTTCATGTAGAATCAATTCACATTACCGCTCCTGCCTTAAGTCCCAACACTGATGGAATTCATATAGAGAACACCAATGGTGTTGGGATATATAATTCAGTGATCTCTAACGGTTAGTCAGAACATATAAATCTTTCTCATTTCCATTAACAGCTTCCCTCAAAAGCTCACTAACATCAAATTGTTCAATATTCACCTGTTCATAGGCGATGATTGTGTATCAATAGGGTCAGGTTGTTTTGATGTGGACATAGAGAACATCACATGTGGACCGAGTCATGGAATCAGGTATGTACAGAATGTTATATATAAGGCTCTAATCTTGGAATTTGGTCTGTCACATTTTCATGGACTTGCAGGCTAATCTTTTTGCAAATTTCCCCTTTGATCGTATTAAAACCAGCATCGGGAGTCTAGGAAATCACAATTCACGAGCCTGTGTTTCCAATATCACAGTCAGGGACTCGGTGATTAGAGTCTCGGATAATGGAGTTAGAATCAAGACATGGCAAGGTGGATCGGGAGCAGTATCAGGAATAACTTTCAGTAATATTCACATGGACAACGTCAGGAATCCGATTATAATTGACCAATTCTACTGCCTCACCAAGAGGTGCGCCAACCAAACATCTGCCGTTTCAGTATCAGAAATTCTCTATGAAAACATAAAGGGAACTTACAATATTCGAAGCCCGCCAATGCATTTTGCGTGCAGTGACTCACTCCCATGTACCAACATAACACTCTCAGATGTTGAGCTTCTTCCTGCTGAAGGATATTCAGTACTGGATCCATATTGTTGGAATGCATATGGAGATTCACAAACCCTAACCATTCCTCCAGTTTCTTGCTTGATGGAGGGCATTCCCGGATCAATCTTGAATAATGACATGCATTACTGTTGACTCAACTGCTAGCTAGAGCCTTTTCGAATCTTTTCTCCATCCAATCCCATCTGAAGAGCTAATGGCTTTATTATATATAAAAAAAATCCCTTCTGAAGAGTCCGGCAATTTCAAACTTTTTTTTTCATTATCCAAACATCCATATTTGTATATATAACATGTTTAGTGCAATGAATGCATTCAGCATATCTCTTTTACCTTAACTGATGGGGATTTATTGGTTGTGATTCAAATGATCACAGAATGCATGTAAACAGGCAAACCGCAGAACAAGTACATTAAAGAATCATCGATATAAACAGAAGTCGCATTAAAATCGGCAATAAAAGAGTTTATTTGTTGCAAGAAAGAAAGAAAAGAGTTTCCAAACACTCTCATCAGAAATCACAAATTAACGTCACAAAAGTATCCAATAAGGTCTAACAATTAATGTGTAAGAGCATACTAATACTAACAGGGTTGAGAGAGGAAAGAGAAATTCATTGGAAAATGATGAAAGAAAAAAAAGGTTCTCGGTACATTGTCATGATTTTGACAACTAAATTGACTAAGTTTAGTATTAAAGGGTTTTATTTGATTACAGAAGTTCGATAATAGTGTTTTTTTTTTACTTTCATCTTGTATGAAAACATAGATCGGTCTCAAGAAAGAATTTTTCTCGATTTGATTTTGTATTTTTGGATTGTTTTTGGGTTTTTTTTTTGCTTGATAAATTGGTTTTGGGTGTAAGGGTGCTATTAAGTGTTTTAAGGTGAAAATGGACTTAAAGATAATTTTTACATGAAAAAACATTCTCTTGATTTTCCAGCCACCATAATAATAGCTAAATTATAGGCAGTAAATGATGTGTCATTTGCCACAACAAGCAATGTGTCGTTTGATTTTTTTTCTTCAAAAAAATACATGTCGTTTGCCTTTAAAAAATTAAGTTTGGAAACTTAATTTGAGCTTAATTGAGAAGATTAGAATTTTAGAGGATAAAATTTAATTTTTCCAAACTTAATTAGGTGAAATCAAGGATGAAATTGCAAAATAATCAAAGTTTATGGTCAATTAAAGGTCAAATTAAAGAAATTAGAAACCAATAACCAACTTGTAAAACATGCGAAACACTAGGGATTGAAATCAGGGGTCAAATTGAAGAAAATTGAAAGTTAAATGGTCAATTGAGGATCAATTTGTATAAATTAGAAACCAATAACTAAAATAGAAAAGATGTTGAACTTCGGGTTCAGTGTTTTAGTTTGACTAAGGTGAAATTGCGTAAAATTAAAAGTTATAAGGTAATTACAAGTGCAATTAAAAGAAGTCAAGAAATCAGGGACTAATTTGACTTTTGATCAAATCTCAATTTTAGAACCTTAAATGACCAAAGGTTATCAAAACGACTTCATTTCATTTAAATAAAACGATGCATTTTGACCAAAACAACACCGTTTTGATAAGTCCAAATATTAAAAAATAAAAACAAATTTAGACGACTTGTTGTCTGGCTATATAGATCTTTTTCCTCCCTAAAAGCATCAAGAAAGCTGGT
>Ga0307517_10009753_pt1 | contig 13558 bp, 19 predicted proteins | sample 23_EM_MG_FD_194515 | JGI IMG/M metagenome (GOLD analysis project Ga0307517, IMG submission 194515) | Populus trichocarpa ectomycorrhiza microbial communities from riparian zone in the Pacific Northwest, United States - 23_EM | ecosystem: Host-associated > Plants > Roots > Unclassified | place...
AAGGTGGCACTGACCTCGTCTCGACCACGAATCCACGGGTAGTGTGTTGGATTCAGAGGCTACACACTACATGAATGGTTGGCAAATAAAGAGTGAGTTCGTACACACCTTCCACCGTTGATACCTTGTACCTCATGCCTAACCTGACCATTGCGGCTGCTGTTGGCAATGCGTGGCGAGCCTGCGTTGCGAGATGGATAAGTGTGGACGAAAGAAGGGCAAGGAATTGTGAAACGAGTTGCACGCTGCAGCCCGTTTCACGTCGTACCTCCTGGGTCTTCCTCTACAAGGGCCTCCCCTTTTCCTAAATCCTCTCTGCCATCTATAACTTTCTAGAATCGGCCCACATCCCTAAATCCAGGGAGGGGCACATAAGCGGCTTCGCTGATGGGGTTCTTGGCTGACATGGTGTCTACGTGGCATTCATAGGCGGGGACTGCGTCGACGTTGGTGGGCGTTAACCGGGCACTTGTAGGTGGCGACGATGTCGACGTTGGTGGGCGTCGACTGGGCATTTGTAGGCGGTTACAACGACGACGTTGGTGGGCATCAACTGCACATTTGTAGGCAGTGGCGGCATCGGTGTCGGTGGGCGTCAACTGGGCTGGAATCGACGTTGGTGGGCGTTGACGTGGCAGCATTTAGCGACGAGTGTAGTGGATCCACCCACATCTCTAGATGAGGAGGGGCATGCGATGACGTGGCAGGGCTCATTTGACCTAACAACATATAAATACTGTTAGTTTATAAGACACAATAAATCTCTGACCTAGAACCTCATTTCCGAAGGGTTAGAGGTCAGGAGAGGCGAAGATGGTGGTGAAAATGAAAGTTGAGTCGATGTTAGTTGTTGGTTGTTGTCGATCACGGCACGTGTCACACCGTATTTGGTTTACAATGAAAATCCAACGAAAATCAATCGAAAATTAAGGCATATAAGTAATATTTTGGACTTTGAAATAGAAATATTCTGGCCCAAGAACTACCAGATTTTAAGGCTGAAAAACCAGTTGAGACCACTAAGACCAGTCTTTGTCCGGTCTTTAATTTTCGAGAATGGTGATGGACCGAAGACCGGACCGCGGTTACGGTCTTGATCAGTCCTCAGAATTTCCAGTCTTGATTGGTCTTGGTCCGGTCCGGTCTCGGTCTTTTTCCAGTCTTGAGACTGGACCTTTAAACACTACCCGGCAGTGTCTGTGTGGAATGTGCGAGCATCGTCGAGTGCAAGAGGTGTGATATGTGAATGATAGGGTGGGGGACCCCCAAATAAGGGAAGGACAGCAGGACGGCAAGCGACTCGGATGACAATGATTGGCATCATTCGCATTATTTTCGTATGCTCTCTACATCCTTCACATTTTCGCTCCAAGAGGTGCCAGATAGATAAATCGCAGACATGGATCTGGACTTAGCGCTCCCCCCCTTCCCAAATAAGAAGAGACGGCAAGACAGCAATGTAACTGACCGCACAGATCATATCATTCACATCAGTGCCTGCAAACCAATACATGGTCCACCACACACAAATGTAATGAGTATTCATAATATTTGTCATGCTTAATTCTCTTCAGTGAGACCATATCATCAACTGTCGGACAGGAGGCTGAAATAATGATGTTTTTCATTGATATCCTCGACACTCGATCCCTCTAGTTGATGCCATCAAAGCCTGTCACTGTCGCACTCAGCGTCAGAAGCTGTCAGGCGGCGGTCAAGCACCGGTCGAGCTGCGTCAGCCGTCAGCGAGGGCGGTGGGTGGGTTTTACCTATGACAATGACGCCACTGGCAGCCGGGAAGCCGGGAGATTCTCGATGGTCACAACAGGCCTATCTGGCAATATGATATATCATAGGTGTGTAATTAGATCAAAACCGTGATACATCAATCAGTCTGACTACATACCACCTGTGATATATCACACTAGATACGGCTCACCCTTACCTGGCCTGCAGCACGGCTTCCTTGCGGCACCACCAAAAAAACGGTGCCCTCGGCATTTCCTGAATCACGGAAAATCCCATTTCGCGCTTACCGCCGCCGCTTCCCTAAATGGCACAATTCGCTTGGCACCCGCCCTTCCACATTTGGCACCCGCCATTCCACATTCGGCGCGTTTCTGCCACTGCACTGCATTTCGGGCCCCTCCACCTTACCCAACGCATTAGTATCGCTATGAGTAACCCTAGTAGGAGTCAGCCAATCCCATTTTCATGCCTACCTGACTGAATCTTCCCAAAATAGAATCATTGCTTGGAATCCGCTATTCCACACGCCATTTTTCGGGCGTTGCTGCCACTGCTCCGCAGTTACTCATTGTGTAACATTGGTGATGTAATCTAGTCAGTACATAACTCACAAGCTTACTTACTTGCCAATATCTCTACCCTGTTATTCCTATGCATTCAATTTTGGCTCATTCCAGGCCCTGCTTTCGCAATTATTAGCAGATTTCTTAGGATATATTAAACATGATTCAAGTCTTCATAAAAGTAATTACCAAAATGCAATGGATCTCTGTGGATGCACGCAACTTCCTGTTGTCGCCCAGTGGAGCACAGACCAACACCAATCACACAGCGTGATATATCATCGGTATCTCAGCACTTGGAGAGAATTGTGGCTGGCGTGATATATCATCAGTGTCTAAGGCACTTGGTGAAAATTATTGCTCTCGCATGATGAAATCCAGCCAAGGTGATATATCACTGTAATTTTATTCAATTTATTTTCATTGTTCAAAGTTGCTCGAATAAGGTTATCAACTGGAGGGCCATTTTCAAACTACGCTATGTAAACTAGTTGTTCCTTACATGCTCCTTCCTTGCCCGTTTGCCTGGAATAATGTCTGCCTCGCAAACGACGTCCCAACTGCGTTTCTTGGGTCCTGCTGCAGGTACGGGTTCTTGGAACGTTACACATGGGTACACACCATCAACGTTGGTGGAATGGTTGGCGCCGAGGGGTGGGCCATGGTAGGTGCCGTCAGGAGCATACATGCGTTTGTTGAGGATGTCGATTCAGCGGCGAGAAGCAGGAGAGAGAGGCCTCATGTGGTGGATATCTGGATCAGGATTTTCAAATGCGTTTTCATTCGCAACCCCACCTCCTTGACCACCTCCCCCTCGACCTCCCCCTCGACCACCTCCTCGACTGCCTCCTCCTCGACCACCTCCTCGACCACCACCTCCTCGACTGCCACGTCCACGACCGCGGGGTTGCCCTCCCTTCGCATTTTGTTTCGTCGGTCCTGCTAGTGAAGTAGCGAGGGATGCAGGTGGAGTGGTGGCCACCAATGGATTTGTTGAGTGGTTTGTGGATGCGGTGGTCAACGATGCGAGGAGCGCCGCTGATGCCGAACTTCTGCGTGGAGATGTCACAGGTGGGTTAGCCGCTGAAGGTGCCATCGAGCTCGGCGAATCCCTGGAGAAGAATGCGCAGTAGATGGACTGTGGTAGACTCGCCTCCAGTCTCTATGGGTTCTACTTCTTGTTTTAGGGCAGGTGGAAATGTAGAAAATTGACGGATTCTTAAAATGGACAATGGAACGGGGGTAATTGAACCCATAGAGACTGGTAGGGATTAACCGTGATCGAGTAGATAAAGATTTCCAACCCCGACTAAGGGATATAACAGGAAATAACTAAGCACGTGGTACGCGCGCCTTCACGCCAAGTCTGATCAACAAACATGAATTTCCACTCGTACACTACCATGACGAGCCCTCGAAAGCGACGAGCCAACCATGATCACGAGAATACACCCATCCGAACCCCCACAACACCTGTAAGCACGTCCTTTCACACACCTGTCAACACACCTCTCACATGTGACATTTGTTAACGGTTTCACACCACTGCCAAAGAAAAGAAGGGTTGCTTGGACATTCACAGGAGACGAAATCACCAACATGCGGACGCAGCGAGCCCAAAAGGATGCAGCCGAGCTCAAAGCAAGGGAGGAGGAGAGCCAGAGGCGAGAGGAAGAGGTTCAGAGGTTAAAGGACATGGATGAGGCTGCCAAACTGAACAGCGTACTGGATGCGATCCGGGACGGTGGCTATCCTACACTACACTCCTTCATGACTGCGTTAATCAATGTTCGAGGTGGAGGTGAAAATATCAGTACTGTTTGGTTTTGTAGAGCGGGATGTCGTCAATGTGTCTTAGAATTGGGGCCATTACTGAATTAGGGGTATTAATCCAGAGAAGAGACTGGAAACATGTATTAAGCAATAAAAATGGAGTCCTTTACAAGCCTATATAGTACGCAGCGTCGCCTCAATGGACGTAGAGGTGCACACAAGAGCGGGGGATTTCCATTTTGGGCCACTGTTCGGAGCTTGAAATTGTTGTTGGTTCGGTTACGGTTAAACCCTACCAGACGTTATGGTAACAAATCTGATCCCGAATCGGTTTTATCCATAACATCTGGTTTCGAGACTAGGACTGTGGCCTCGAAACGGAGATGGTCGTCAGAGGATGGTCGCTCGTTAGGGTTATAGTCCGAGCAGCAGTCATGGGACTGGCTGGACAATCGATGGGACGAGGGTTCGGGGGGGTTGCGCTTGTGATCGATACTGCAGATGTGGACCGCAACAAATCCGGATTGATGCGATCATCACTAATAGCACTGGGGAGGAGTGCAGGGAGACGTGGGAGGGTAGCTGGTAGGGAATAATGATGACGCTCCTCTCTCAACGCACCCAGTGGTGAACTTCGAGGCTCTGGCCCCACATCAATCTCCGGCGTTGACCCGACAGGTGAAGACTGCAATAATCCCTGACGATCCGTGACGACTGTAGGACATTTTGAAGTAGAACGTGGTGGGGGGCTGTGCCCCCCAAATGCACCCAGTGAGGAAGTTCGGGAATCTATAGCAGACCCATCACCAAGCCCTTGACGCTGAAATGCCCACGCAATTGGTTCCGAAGGGCCACCGTCGTCGCCATGCAAATGAAGGTCGGGAGTCGGAGCGATGCCACAATTTTCAGAGACGAAGTCGAAAGGATTTTCCTCAGAAATTGGAGTGACATGGCGATCATGCAAATCAAGCTCGGGAATTGGAGCGACACGTCGGTTTTCGGGAATGAACTCAGTCTCGGGAATCTCGGGAATTGGAGTGACACCCTGATTTTCGGGTACGAATTTGAACGGATTTTCCTCGGGAATTGGAGTGACGTCACGATTTTCGGGGAGGGCATGGAAGGGATTTTCGTTGACGCCAGTTGAGTCGTTGATGCTACAGTCCAGCAGCTCATCCGTGGGGTAGCCCGAAGTGTTCGCCGCTATGTCTTCGGATGCATCATCTTCAGGAGTATCGACTGGTCCAGTCACTCGCAGGGGATCAGCTAGTCAAACAATTTTCAGCAACACACATTAATCTTAACGTACACTACATACCGTAGATGTTCTTGAGCCATGCAAGATATGGATGCACAATGTCGTTTTGAAATCCTGCATAAGATTCGTTGAAATAATTGCCTGCCGCGGTTTGGCCGAAGGTCACGCTGATAACTTCTGTGATCAACAGTGTCAAACACAGCCACTCAGGTGACTTACGTCTGAAGGGATATCTTGTTGTTCAACGCAGGATGTGGACCGCCGGTAAGTGCGATGGTAGACCACCCAGAAAGGCGATATACCTCAGCGCAGGTGTCTTTCAACACACCCATGAGGTTGGAAATTACACTGTTGGGGTAACTCAGTCAAATTCTGGCACTTAATGCATTATGTGCATCGATTGGACACTCACAGCTCTCGGGATTCAGGGGATCAGTCCAACCCCACTTTGTCTTCGTCGTCCTTTATCTCGGCCACCCCCTCCCTCTCACGTATCATCGCTTCCTTGACCTCGCGTCGCACCTCTGCTGTCTCGTTTGCCCAAGCCTCTGCGCGAACTTCATGTCGGATTTTCATACGAAGCGCCCAGATCTTCTTCAAACTGTTGGCTGTGCTTGTTCCCTTGGCTGCATCTTGCTCATCGCTGCCATCATCGCTGTCGTTCTCGTCATCGGTACTGGTGGGAACGTTCTGAAGTTCTGGGACTCGGTCTGCAATGGCGACTTTGACTAACTTCTCGAGCTTCTCCCTATAAAGGTGGTGGTACACCTCCTGCTCTTGACGCATACGCTGGCGCTTCCGGGGGTTGAGAAGACCCAAAGTAGCTGCTGTAATGCACGGCTTGGACACTTTAGATGCGCCAGCCAATCTCCTGCTGGTGTTACGCATCCAATTTTGCAATTTCTGAGGAAAAAACACGTCAGTAAGTCATATTATTACTGAGTTACGGTAAGTTGACCTGTTTACGCGTCTGTATGGCTGCCCCATAGAGCTCGCGTTCCTCCTTGGTCAGTTGGTACTTGGGATTTACTGCGTCTTGATCTTCTGGCCCGTCAGGATCGGAAGTGCCAGCCTGGGGTGGCAGTTGACCATCCTTTATGAGTACGTCGAGCTCGGGCCAGCGGCTAAACCAATCTTCGCTCAAACGCGGCCAGAACTTCGACTGAGTTTCCTTCGCGGTGTAGTCGACAAAGATAGGGATATAGCTATGGAGAAACTTCAGCTGCTCGCTAGTAGCCCAACTTGATGGAGCCATGTCAGAAAAAAGGGGAGGGTGTAGAGTATAAAGGTATGAAAATTTAATCATCCTCTTCCGTTTATTATTTTTATTATTATTGTTATCGTCCATTTTCCCCTCCGCCTCACACCCTTTTGGGTTATATGCACTTTTCCGGGTCCGAACCATGGTGCAAGATCCTCAGCCTCCCAACGCGGTTACTCACCAACTTTCTTGGCCCTCGTGCTCACAGATCGCCCCATTTCTTAATTAGGTTGATCTCATTACGCTGGGATATAGATAAAAGGGACACGGTGAGCCCACGATGATACCCCCTCACCCACTTATCCTGCATCATGGTAAAACAAGAAGCGACCACCACAATCAATGACGATACGTTGCTTGCGTTGATCGCTTCCATCCAGAGCCTCATGCTGACACTCCACGGTAAGAGCACAATGCTTTGGTTTCTTCAATATTAACAATCCTCACCCTCACTAGGGAATCTTCCGGCTATGTCTGCTCAGCCAGGATTGGCGGCACCGCCCACAGCACTGTCTGCATCCACAACCGCTGATCCTCCAGCGAGCGCCGTTCCTGCACCAACCTCCGCAGCAGATACCGTTCCTGCTGCTGTACCTGCTCCCCTGCCTGGTGGCCCCATTCCCCCGCCCCCAACGTTTGGGCCACTTTCCCCTGTTTATCTTACGGGTCTCACGCAGTCCAGTCGAGGCATTCACCCCACAGTGCTTCAAGCACTTCCAGCCATTCTCAATGCACCCGACGCTGGGCCATGGTTTGCTGTGACGGTAGGCCGCTACATGGGTATCTACCAGGAGTGGTGTGTTCAATCCACAGGTCTTTGAGATCACTAACTGACACTTGAGTGATACAGGCATGAAGTAAACCCCCTCGTCAGCGGCTGGTCTTGCGCCTGCTGCAAGCGGCATTCCTCCAAAGAGGCAGCGCTTGGGGCCTACGAACACGCCTGGACCCATGGCAACGTTCACGGAGGCGTCCACCCTGATCATCATTTGTAAATATCACATTTGTTACACGCGTGTATGCAATTTGAAATTTTATATCTGTGAAATTTCCGCAATTAAACCCCCCAACCATCGGATTAGTGACACCGCGATAAACGCATGAGTGGACTGAAATTTTGGCACTGGTTCCGCAACTAAATCTGCAAGGATCTGCACTGAGATTAGGGGCATTCACTACTTAATTTATCTATACCCATAGGGGGATCGTCGAAGACTTGCGGGCATTGAATTTCTAATTGATCGTAGGGAGTTCGAAGCCCTGCAAAAGGAGTCAGGAGGCGCATATCTAGTTTATCTATACCCGCAGGGGGCATTGAATATGCAATTTATTGAATATCTATTTTATCTATGCCCATAGGGGGATCGAACCCCTGGAGGAGGAGTCAAGAGAAGATCGCCCTCCGAATCTGGTGCATATTCGGACTTGCCGCTCTCATAGTTCATGCCCATCGCTGCGTCGCTTTCGTAGCCTGTGTCCAGGCCAAGCAGTGCCGCAACCTCCTTTTCCTCCACTTTCATCCTCTCCTCCTCCTTCTTTTTGTTCAGTTCCCTATTCAAGTTTGTTAAGTTAAAATGTCAGTAGTGGTTAACCCAATAAACATCCGAGCTCACTCCATCCATGCCTCCCATTCGTAATCTCTCCTATGATAGACAATCGTTAGCATACCCGTTCAATAAATAATTTCATTTGTTGCTTACAGATGTTCAGGCGTTGGCCAACGGAGATGGTCTGGCGTCAATGATCGCTCACTGTCACCTGCGTCAGACGCCCCATCGCCAGTAGGTGTAGCCGGGCGAGACTGCTTGGGCAACTGTGTGCTCGAACTCCCTTCAAGTTCTCAAGCCGCCTTGATCTCGGCCGTCATTTTTTCAACAGCCCTGGTGAAGAATATGTGAGATAAATTTGAAATAAACACTAGTGCACATGCTACCTGTTGAACCAGAGCTTTCTCATGCGTTCGCAGGCCTTTTTATTCTCTATTTCTTTATTTCTGGAGGGCCATGAAACTGCAAAACTAGAGTTAGATGAGGAGGAATGCGTACTTTTCATAATACTTCTGGCTTGACTTCTTATTGGATTCCTTCCGCTTCGAGTTGGACGATGTCATGTTGTGGTTGCAGTGTGATCTGTGTGTTTACAGCTGGTCATTCTGACAAATATCCCATTAACATTTGATGCGATTGAAGGCCCGACTAGCGCTCATGCAACCGCTAACGCTGAAATGTAAGAAGGAGTTGAGTTAAGAATGTAAAGAACATAAATTAAATACTTGAGTTCCCTGTTGGTACAATTACTGGGGAAGACGTCCGAATTTCTGTGTGAGGAATGAGCTGGGTTGGAGCATGTGTAGAATGCGGGCATACACACCCAGGCTCGCATAGCTTGAACCTAGAGCGCAGCACGAGCAGCGGAAAATGTGAATTAAGAATGTAAAGAACATAAACTAAATACTTGAGTTCACTGTTGGTGTAAATACTAGGGAGGACGTCCGAATTTCTGTGGGAGGAATGAGTTGAGTTGGAGCATGTGTAGAACGCAGGCATACACACTCGGACTCGCATAGATTGAACAAAACCACAAGATTCCCACTGGCCTCCGAGGATGATCACATGTAGCGTGCTTCAATCTTCCACGAAGTTTGAATGTCTCTTCGTGGATAAGATCGTTCTCGATTTGAATGCCTCTGCAAGTGTAGGATCGTTCTTGCTCAGTTTCTCAGTATCAAATATGCAATGGCAACAAGCAATCCCAAGACAAAAATCATTGCATTATCATTTCACAGGGTTCTATGTACATCTCCAGTGTCTTTGGCTCACATGAGGTGGAGCATACCCTTCAAATTAGTACTGTGGTCTCAAAAACGTTCGTGATCGTTCGTGATCACTTGATGTTGTTCATGATCATTGTTGGTAAGTCCAATCCATCACAAACAATCACACATGTTCCATTTTTTTTTTACCGGACCACTTCTACAGTGTTGGGGCAAGTGACGCGACAATCCCCAGCAGCACCTTTAGAACAGTAAGCACAGGCCCCCCAGCTGTTCCTCTTCGAGCGTGTCCGTGGCGGGGTGTTCGCGACGCTGTGCGCTGAGTCTAACCAAAGGCACTATGGCAACGCAACGAACATGCCCAGACACTTGACGCGCAAGGAGTGTACACTACGTAGCCTTAACGCGTACTCGTTAACTAAGTTTGGCATAGGTTCTAGCTTTGAATGTATGCCGCTGCGCTCTGGAAAGCCGCCGCGGATTTCACCCCTCCTGTGCTCAATCGCATACTCCGTTGGCAAGCCAGACAAGCCGACCCTGTGTCCACGTCTGTCAACTTGGAGCCACTCATCCAGGCTGCCACCGCCCTCGAAGACACGCGTTTCGAACAGGGTTTGCCCGACTGTGAGGGGTTAGGGGTTTCTCCACGTCCACCATCCCCACTAACCGAATGCGAGTCTGACACGGAGCCACAAGTCTCGGATCACCGCGAAGACCCTTCCGTAGACCATCGGCCTGAGTCTGTTGAGAAAAAGTGTCGCAGCGCCTCTGCCAAAAACCGCTGTGCCAAGAAGAGGGCGAAAACCGCCGCATCAGGTCACCAGCCACACGCCTACGCTGCTAACCCATCAACCGTTAAGCATCATGTGAAGGAATCTGACGCAGTGCACGTCGTCGCTGATGCAGGCAGTTTTCCCGCTGCAGGTTCTGGGTCATGGGTGGGCAAGCGCAAAGAGGGGGCCAAGGGGACGCCTTGGACGCTGCCTGAGCTGTTGGACGAAGGCTTCACAGTGATTGAATGGGATGGGCAGTAAGACACACTCTCTCAATTTGCTTTCAATTTGACTGAACTGCCGTTTTAGAAAGACGCGGCTCATATTGGACCAGGAGAAGCGGATCATCGCCGCCTTGGTAGGCCACCCCGATGACCCTGAATGGATTCAAGTCATCGACGCCACTGCATTTGTCATGCAGGAGGTTCAGCAGCTGGGGATGGGCGAGCAATTGTTCTCAGAGGAAGATTTGGATCATAGACATGGAAAATTCCTTGCTATTCCTGTTGGGGTCTCGTTTGGTGGGGGACAGACTGTAAGTGCTCACTCGTGGCATTCACGGCACTATTGGCTCTTAACAAATTTCAATTTAAATCTCCAGGAACCAGGCAATCTCGTTCACACCAAGGCAATGCGCCGGCTGATCTGGAAAATCCTACAATCGCCACACATCATACGCATAATGGGGTTTCAGTCCAGTAGGTGGTTGTTTGCACAAGCTTCCCGATGTAAACTCATTAGCGATCGCAGGTGCACTTGCGGCTTTCGCTCCGAGGCTGTATCGTTACCTTGCCCGCATCTTAGCTGATCTGTTCAGGAAATACCCCCACCTTGTCCACAACTTCTCCAACAGCATTTTCCCCGCTGCCAGCTTCAACTGCGGGCCCCAAACTGTTTCCTTGGATCACACTGACTTCAACAACTTGTCCCACGGGCTCTGCGCCCTTACCGCGCTAGGGTCTTACAACCACACTTTGGGCGGTCACTTGATCCTATTCAATCTCAAATTGGTTATTCAATTTCCGGCTGGATCAACCGTGCTCATCCCCTCTGGATGCGTTGACCATGGGAACACCCCCATCTGTGAGGGTGAAACTCGGTTGTCTATTGCGCAATATGCTGCCGGGGGTCTTTTTAGATGGGTTGCGTACGGTTTCAGGTCAGCAAAGTCCCTCCTCAAAATGAAAGCTGGTACACGCTTGAAAGATCAAATTGATAAGGGTCCTGGCGAGCGATGGAAGGAGGGCTTGGCTATGTTCTCGAAACTGGATGAGCTGCAGAGAGATGCTGAGGAGGTGTTTGTTTGATCCTGTAGATGAATATAATTTTAATGCATGAATTGAACATTTCTCTGAGAGGATTAGTTATGAAATCGGTAAAACAGGCTAATGTTATTGATAGACTATTAGAGCTGATTTAGAGCATCTATTTTAAGTTCATAATACATGTCGAAGAGGTTTTCGAGGACTTGCATCTCCTGCTCATCAAGGGGTGCAGTGATGAATCCCCAGGTCTCAGGATCGCAAGTTGTGCACTATAGAGAAATATTTAGTCAATGAGTGGGATGTATGATTCAGGAAACATACGTTTTGGTACCAGCGCCCAGCATGCTTCTGTTCATGTGGACCGACGGTTCCGAAACAAAGCCATGGCCCATTCTCCTTGTGGAAGGGGTCGTGAGGAAGCTGCTTGTCGGGTTTTGGAGGAGCAAGCTGTTTGATTATTCGCTTAATTTGGCGGCGAATCGAGCAGAAGGCCTCGTATTTCGAAAGTCCCGCGAGGGTAGGCATTGCGTAGGGGGAAAATATAGGACCAGTAAATATGACACTCACATCGCCAGTGTAGCAATTTCACCAATTGGTTGCTTTGTCCGATTGGTTGAGTACCCATTCAGGTCAGTCAAAAATTTACTCAGAAAGAAAATCTTCAATACAATTTAAACCCATTGATATAGGTTCCAGATGCGTGGCCACAGGAACAAATTGTGTTCGCCATGGTGAAATTCGGCTTGCATGTGCGCAATATGCCCGGCACTCGAACGATGATTAATTTGTTCAGTTGCGTTGGTTGCGGCATGAATGGAACGTTGATGGAAAAACCTTAGCGGGGATTCACAAGTTGCAGCAAATTAATAGTGGATTGTGGAATAGGTGAGTAATAATAATGACCCAGGCAACAATGTTTACTTACCAGTGAACACATTCAAAGACATGAAGCACTCGCGACACGTTGGAAAGTCAAGTACTCGCAGCACAGGCTGGAGTGCAGAAACTTATCAAGAAAGCGATTCCGACGATGCATCAGTACAGCAATCGCGACAACGTCCCCGAGATCTCCATCCTCATACCATCATCAATGCAACACCGGCAGGCACACAATCGTCTATCGTGATTCATGAATGCATTCGCTGATCATTCAAACGTTCCAGAGGCCGCACCAAAGCCATTCGTGTTTCTGGATACGCCGGCGTCCGTTGGAAATGACTTCGCTTTCGACAATGAGTTCGAAATGACCTTTGAGGCAATGTGTCAGGAGTACGGGCTCATGGATCCCGAGCTCAGCGCTGCATGGGACGAAGACCATGGCCTCAAAGCCAAGCGAGCACGGACTGCATCGGTAAGGGGTCGGCACTTCCTGATTCAAATTTTTTTTTTTTGATAATGGTATTCTAGGATCATCCGATGAGGCAGTGGACAGAATACAGTCGCGGGGTGGCCTTGGATGAAATGCTGAGGCTCAAGGGGCGAGGAGCTTATAACAAGACACCCTGTGGAGAATGTTCTGCCCCACACCCTCTTTATCGCTGCACCGACTGCTTTGGGCATGACTTGTTTTGTAAGCCATGTATTCTTGCAACACATCGGCGCACCCCCTTTCACACCATTGAGGTTACAACTCATTCATTTCCACCCCTGGCAGTGCTAACATTCTTTTTTTTTTGTAGCATTGGAACGAATCCTTCTTCGAGCGCGTTTCTTTGAAGTCTCTCGGTCTCCGCGTTCAACTCGGCCATCCCCCAGGGGTCACCTGCGTCAACCCCAAATGATCATCCAATGACGACTTTGTTGTTATTGACTGCAACGGAATACACGAGGTGGCCCTGGATTATTGCAGTTGCGAGGGAGCCAAGTCAGCGGAGGTCCAGCTCCTTCGAACCTCGCTGTACATCAGGAAAATGCACTTTGTCCTTGGGATGCCCTGGGATGTCCTAGGATGTCCTAAAGCGCGTTAGAGACATAAAGACATCAAAGATTCAAAGCTACACAAGTTGCTCTGGGAGCGCTCCCAGAGCAAGGTCAAAAATGTTGACTTCTTTAGGACGTCCTAGGACATCCTGGGAGCATCCTAGGTCACTCAAAGATCAATCTTTGGTTGTCTCTGGTTCTCTTTTTCTCTCTTTCAGTTGCC
>Ga0307517_10009754_pt1 | contig 13558 bp, 11 predicted proteins | sample 23_EM_MG_FD_194515 | JGI IMG/M metagenome (GOLD analysis project Ga0307517, IMG submission 194515) | Populus trichocarpa ectomycorrhiza microbial communities from riparian zone in the Pacific Northwest, United States - 23_EM | ecosystem: Host-associated > Plants > Roots > Unclassified | place...
TAAAATGATATCATATCATTAATAAATTTCAAACAAAGCTAGGCTGTAAAATAAATAAATATACACATACCAAATTTAACTAAGATTTTGAGACTAATCCTTCCTTGTTAATGTAACTTCAAAACTCAACATTTGAGACATTTTATAAACAAATTTTGTTATATTATTCCACGTCGAAATGCCTTAATATGTTAATGTTTTGGTATTTTATTTTTAAATATAGGTATATTTAGAATAATAAAATATCAAACCTCATGGAGTAATAAAATGATTATAATTTTTCAAAAAACATTATCCTAGTCATGTGGGCCAAGTCCACATGACAAGATATTATAGTTACATGGGCCAAACCCATGCAATCAACTTAGTCACTCTTTCTTCTTTATTTCTGTTTTTACCTTCTCTTTCCATTTTTTCTTTTTCTTTCTTTTTTTTTCTTTCTCTTTTTTTTTTCTTCCTCGCCAAACTAGACACAAACCTCTATGTGTATTTTTTTCCTTGAATACCACTAACAATTTCTCTTTATGCAAGATACATATGCACACAATTTTTCTGTGCACATAAACTTTATGCATGCTGTCAATAACACCACATTTTTACATCAATAGCTACAACATTCTTAATAGTTAATCATCATCTCCACCAATGGTGTATGGAACAATAACCATAACATGGCATGATGATCAACGACCACCATTGCTAGCCAATGAATTATCAGCTTCACAACCAATTTCTAACACTAATTTCTCCACCAATGATGTCTTCTTCTTGAAAAAAGTCTATGGCTGAGTGTATAAACACACTTAACCACCAAGAACAAGAAGAGATTTTTCCATAGAAATCTATATTAGTATAGAAACACACATAGCCGCATAAAACTAACAGATACACACTCTTAACTTTCACTTTTATTTCTCCTTTATAGTAAATTATTCTCTCTTCACACCTCAACTAACGTAAGCATCATAATGTTCTATGTTCCCACAAGGGATTGATTTTTTATTTTTCCAATAATAACCTAACCTAAGACGTAGCTAGCCAAGAAAAACCTGTTTTTTATGTGAAGTTTTTTCATGACTTTATTGGTCGTATAGTTTGTGGGAAACTAAACAAAAACCCAATTCATTTCCTTTTACTACTCACAAAAACTCTTTTCATGGTCGATGAAACTTTATAACAAAGGAGATTAATTGATCTTCCTACCACAAGGACTCCAGCTCCCTTGGATTTTTAATAACTCACTCATCAAGTGCAAGTATTTAATAATGTTGTTGTAGCCATACAATAAGAAATTCATTATACAACTCTATTATATGCACCAGTATATGCACCAGGTGTATAAAGATAATTTTAGTTTCATGAAGGAATGAGACAAAATGACATACAAAGTATGCATGATACTTCCACTCTCCGAATGAGCTGCTCTTCCCATAAAAAGCACTCCTCCATGGATCTTAGCCACATATGTAAAAATCTCTAACAATCCTCTCCTGACTCTCACTCGTATGTTTCCAAACGAAAAGACCTCGACATAAGATGAGATTAACTTCTAAAAATGAACACTAATTTTACCAGGTGAAAGATTTCTTTACACACTTGCCATTCTAAAAAATATATCGTTGTGAAGGTCAGCTTACAGATCCCATGAAACACATAAAAAATATCAAAAATATTCTAGAATTAGTGATAATAAAAAGTAATGTCATGTGTAATATTTTTCCTATAATTTTTCATGGATCTGTTAAGGTATAATATTGCACCCTTAAACCAGGCTCTATCATTGACTTTCACGACTTTTGTGTTAAGATCACCTCTTTTTCTAGCACTAATATCTCAGTAAAAAAGAGTACAATAAAGATCTTTACCATCACCTAAAAAGAATATGAGAGCACCAGAGCATATCTCCATAGATTTAACGAGAAAATACCTAACATGAAGAATATGCACAAACTAATTTCCACTGAGGCCCTAATCAATGGAGTCTACAATTACTTATTGGGAATACATGTATGCACTTCCTAACACGACTCAACTAAGTGTAAAACTAGCAATGATAAATAATATTAGGGTGAAAGAAGGAAGCATAATTGGACAAAGTCACCCACGTTTCTACAAAGTAAAGTCTCTAACCAAAACATATAAAACAAACATTAAATATCACATTCATGATCACTTGACATTTCCTGATCTCTTAACCGCATATTTGACCACCATACAAACTAAGGTGTTAGTTCCTGTTAGAGAAAACATATGAAACCTTAATAAACTTTGTTTTTTTTCACCATGATTATGGGCATGACATTGAGAAATGACTAGCCTTGAATAAACAAGATAAAAAGATCAATCGCCAGTGGTTACCTCACTAATTTGTGAAAAAAATACAAAACTTGAGCATAAAAGAAAATAAGTTTGCACACCTAATGAACTACTACGGATTACATAATCTCCAAATTAGCTCTTGGAATTATATCTCCACTCTCTTTAACCTTTTCAAATAAAAAACAGTAGTGTTTCTACATCTCTATATGAAAATCTCCATGTTTTCATAAAAATCTTCATGTCTTTGTATGTTTTCATTAAAATTATTCAAGTCTTCACATCCATTTGTCACCAAAAAAGGATCAGGGGATTTTCTCAAGGTCTCTATGACCACTTGTCTCAAAAAAAGGATGAGAGATCCTTCTCCAGACTTCGAGACAACTTATGGAATACTTTTCTATAAAAATACGTTCCTAAATATATACACAAACCAACTTGCTTTCACACTCACCTTTCATTCTTAATAGACTACTTATTTTAACTAAGAAACAAAAATTAAACTCACCTCTCTTTTGCAAGAATGTTGGCAAAAATTTACATGAAGAAATTTCATATAAGAAACATTAACAAAAGCCAACATTCAAACATAGCCAAGGTTATATTTATGTGCAAGCATAGCCATAAAAAGGTAAATGTGTATATTACAGTTAAGTCTATCAAACACATATTTAAAAGATTTGAGTGAAAAATGATAAAACAAGAAAAAAACTATAATATTATTTTTTTTAAATTGTCCTAGTTGTGTTAGCTTAGCCCATGTGGCCAGACCTTGTGGCCATATAGGTGTGGTCGTGTGGGTTGTGCCTGCATGACCAGCTTGATCACTCTCTCTCTTTCTTTTTTTTCCTTGCCAAATTAGGCACACACCAATATGTAATTTCCTCCTAAGTGCCGCTAATAATTTCTCTCAATAAGATATACACGCACAAACAATCTTTATATTCATATAAACTTTATGGATGCAGGCAACAACACCATATTTTTACACTAATGGATACAACATTCCCAATAGTTAACCACCATCTCCATCAATGGTGCATGACACAATAATCATGATATGATATAATGACCAATGAACATTATTGTTAGCTAATATATTATCAGCTCCACAACCAATGTCTAATGTCAATTTCTTCAACAATGTTTCGTCTCTTTCTCCATGAAAAAAGTCAAAAGTTGAGTGTAAAATACACTCAGCCACCAAGAAGGAAGAATAAATTTTTCCACACAAAGCTATATAGATGTACAGATACACAAAGCCATATAAAACTTATAGGCACATGGAAAATCCATTAATGCACCTCTTAGCCTTGTTGGTGTTTGAGACAACACCCTAACAATAATTGTCTCTCTCCAGCATGTGACTTGCACGTATTACTATTACCTCCTCTAGTCCAATCATCTTCCAGCATCTCCCAAACAATCCTGACAACTTTGGAAGGTAAATTTTGAACCTTAAATGAATTTTTGAATAATATTAACATGTTATTGAATATTGAGTTTTTTTTTTTATTTTGTATGATTTTGTGTGTTTGATTTTGAATGTGTGCGCTAATAATTTTGTTCGCGGATATGATTTGTGTTTTCAATATGATGCGTTTTGTGTATGAATATGCATCACAAATATGTTCAATGTATTTTAAAAAATATGGTATGAGTGTTTTCATATAAAATAAAAAATAAATAAAAACAATGGTGCTATTTTGATGAATCCTGATTTTATTTTCAAAAGAAATTATTTTGTTAAACATGAAGATGAACATAAACATGAATTGATGAGTTGAAGGGTGCCTTTAACAATATCCTTTTGGTTCATTGTTTTCATATGATTTATTAAAAAAAAACTATTTTGTTCTTTTTCTCATCTTTATTTGTAAATATGTCTTTATTAATTTTTGTGTTTTATGACATATTATTCTTATTGTTATAAGTGGACTTGGACTGAGTTAACATGACCTTATATAGACCCAATTAGTAGGAGTGACATTTTTTCCAGGCCTATCTTTGATATATTTAAAAGAGTGGGGCAAAAACCTGATTTTTACCATCCATAGAGATCTAACACTCATTTTAGAAATGACCTAATCTATGAGTCTTTTATTTTGAAGGAAAAACATTAAAATTTTCAGATTTTTCAACAATCTTAATCAACGAGTCTCCTATTATAGGGATCAACATCAATTTTTTTTATGAATGACCTAGTTAACAAGTCTTTTATTCTTAGGGACGAACATCAAATTTTTCACAAATAGCCTAATCGACGAGTCTTCTATTTGTAAGGACGAACATCAATTTTTTTTTATGAATGACATAATCGACGAGTCTTCTATTCTTAGGGATGAATGCTATTTTTTTCACGAATAACCTAATTGACGAGTCTTTTATTTTTAGAGAGAGACGTCAAAGTTTTCATGAATGGTCTAATCAAGGAGTCTCCTATTTGTAGGGACCACCATTAAATTTTTATAAATAATTAGAAATACATTAAAATAAATCATGAATAATCTTATAAAATAATTTAGACAGTTAATGACATATATGAATAGATTTATGAGAAAATAAATAGAAAAGATGTAGTATTTTGTTTGAAAGAATGTAATATGGGTGACATCAATCTTCCTTTAAGTATAACTAACCCCTTACTTAAATCTTAAGAGTTAATATTTATTTTAGAATTCCTAGTTTTCTTTAATTACTAGGTGGCAACCCAATTTTTCCTTTAATTTAAGAGGTCCTAATGTCACGCTAGGTGTGACAAATTACATCTTCTTATTTTAGATCTAGTTCAGCTTCTAATAATAGGTGCACTACCTTACTGTATGTCTTTCTAAATGTTTTGACAAAGCAATATGAATAACATAAATCTTCTAAATTCATTTTCATGTGATGCACATAAGGGACCACATGTTTACATGGAATACCAATCATTATCCATTCACCATATGAGCACTATTTTTTATCCATGTTGCATATGACATTTGAGCAACTGATTAGGATTGATAGGTTAAAAAAAGGAGTCGTCATATAGTTTTATGGTAACTAAAAACCTTAACTAGTATGGTAGAGGTTTTATGTAAGGAGTTGATTATGATAAATAAAAGATAAAAATCATCTTAAAACATCCTATCTAAGGTTAGCTAGTTCTTCTTTGTTTTTAATAATAAATGTACCTATTATGCTCCGGTTAAAGCTTTTCTAAACTAGTATATGCTTGATTGTTATTAAAGAGAGAAACTACAAAAATCTAATATAATGAATTGAGATTTGAGCTTGATAATAAAGCCAAATCCTCACTTTTATAATATAGACATTAGATTCAAGAGGATGATAAATTATAACTTTGGCGTTAAACCTGCTTTCATTAATTATGGTCAAAATGAGTCGGAAAACCTCGACTCATCTTTAGTGGGCCTTGATGGGTCTTGGTGACCCACTCAAAATGGTAGGGTAGAACGTATTACAAAACCTAAATATTCATAAAAAAAGGGATCAAATAACATTTATAAGAAAGTGTTTACATGATTCTAATTTTTATTTTTTTCATGAACATAGTAAAGTTTTAACTTCACGAGCATATAATCATTTTAAGGTTTTTATCATACTCTGGTCATTTATAGAACAAAACAATACTTTTATTTACATTTTAAAAAAACAAAAAATTCTTCATTTCTTGAGAAGAGAACCCTTTTAATGATTTAACCATTCTCAAGTTGATATTTTGATCAAAATAAAATATATATTTTTTTGAAAACAACATTAGATTTTTTAAACAACAAAGTCTTAAATTCTCAAGGACAAAATCCTTTTAAGGATTTAACTATCCTCGAGTCAACGACGATCAACAAACATCATACAAGGAGAAATAAAAAACCATATAATCATAACATTTTAAGAAAATTAAAGCACAAATCTTATAGTAAACAAATGAACACGTCTATACATAGAAAATCAACCATGTATTACAAATTTCTGAACACAAACAAATCAATACATGTAAATATAATATCTATACATAAACAATCAACAACATATTACAAATTAATCAAAACAAGTGAATTAATGCATTGAGATTTGAATTTGACCTTCAGAAGCTAGTGGAATTAGACTCCTAAGGTACAAAAAAGGTAGTGGCAATGATTAATGTTTATGCATTGGTAGATTACCTAATAATAATAAGGGGTGTGCGTATACTCCGTGCGTCAGCTTTGAACCTGCGAGTAAATGATAGAAAATGAATATTTTTTTAATCTTTTTTTATCGATGATGTGGCTATATTGAGTGGATCTAATGACAAACAATGTGATTGTTGCTAGTGTTGATCATGATTTCAAGAAGAAAAAATAGTGGGTTAGTGAGAGTAAGGGATGATATTCGATTTGATTATGTGGTATGAAGGTGAGGATGATAATAGTGAAGATTATGATGATGAGTGACTTGTTGGAATTTGATGAACTTCTAGTTATGGTGGTTAGGATTTTCCATTGATCGTGAATATGGTTATTCAAGTTTATAAGAGGGAGCAAGTTTTTGGGTTTTGATTGAAGAAGAAAAATCTAAAATGTAATGGTTTGGTGGCTAATAGTAGATGATTGTGTTACGTGGTGATGATTAATGTGAGGCCGAAGAAGATGGTACGTGCCAGTAAACTTGTGAGGGAGGAAAAGATAAAAGGGCAACTAGGTTTTGGTTTTTTAGCATATGACTTTTGTCTTTTTTCCTTTATTTCTTTTCTTTTTATTTCTTTATCTTACCTAGTTTTTTTTATTTGTGCCTTCCTTTTTCTAGGGTTTTTTTCTCCTCTATTTATATTTTTAGGGTTCTTGTTAGAGAAAGATAAATTAAAATTGAAAAAAATAATATTTGAAAATTTTTATATTATTTTCTTCTTGAAAAATGATTTCTAATTTGGAAATTTTATGGTCAAAGATTAATTTATTTCTTTTTCTTACCCGTGTAGAATCTCTTTCTAATTTTTTTCCAATTTTGTCTGAATCTTTCTTTATTTAATTTTTCTTTTCTTTATTTGTATGTTCTTCTATTATAGTATTTGACTCTTTATCATTTTGGTCTCTCTTTTCTTTCTAATTTATAGTTTCACTTCCTAATCTTTTTATTGTTATTGAATTTAAATATTTTATTCTTTTTATTATTATTTTGAAAATATGTTGGAAATTATATCAAAGTTTGGTTATGACACTCTAAATTAATAGAAAGTCTGGTTTGGCCCTAAAAAACATGATATTTGTCAGTACTTGCTAGAATCATTCTTATAATTCTTAACTTCTCAACAAATTTATCCATCAACTTTCTAACATAAGATGTGATCTTTGTTTTCGAACATGTAACCTGAGCAAATCTATTAGGAAACCAAACAATATGCTTCAACTTAATCTTCTTTAGTAACATATTTGCCAGCCCAAATATTGTATGACTCAACCAAATTGTTAATTATATTTTTAACCTTAAGTTCGAGGTGAAATAAACACCTACTTTAAATCTTAAGAGGGATGTTCTTCAACCAATTTAAAGCACCAATGTCAACATTTCTAGTATCCCTCATATAGTTGTAGTAATTGAGATTTGTATAAGATTTTGATACACATCAAAATCCTATTTTCAGTTCCAAACCATGATGTCCTTTCTTTTTTAAATTTGCATAAATATTTCTTAAATAATACCTATGTGTTGCCTGTAGAAATATATCAATAACACTTTTAGGTACACTTTGCAAAAAAAAAAAAAAAATGCTAATAGATAGAAAAATAACATAAAAACAAATGCAATAGTTACATAAATATATATAAAGTGAAATATACCTTTTTCTTGTCAAACATGATGCAAGATGGAAATATGTATCATTTTATACCTTAATAATAGCATAAGCAACAATAAATAGTCCATTATTGGTATTCAAAGCCGCCGACAACAATAACATACCTTTATATGAACCCTTTAGACATAATCCCTTAATCCTAATAAATGTTGTATGACCATTAACAAAGCCATCCTTCATGGATTTTAAACAAAAAAAAAATCTTTGAAATTTTCTTAATGAATGAATATTATAATTGAAATTAGGGTCAAACCCTAAATACATATTAGAACTTGGATTAAATTATTTCAATGGCTGGATATATCTAAACAATCTCTTAAAAGACTCATGAGTTCCTTCAACAAACCCTCTAGCTTTGGTATTGACTATTCATAATTATATTAGGTGGGGTTTGATCTCAAACTTATCATTTAAAATTATATCAAGAGCTTTACTAGAAATGTTTAAGTTTGCACTACTAATTGGTAGCAATTTCTTAGCTATTTAAATTGAATTAGCAACTTTGATATTTGAAGGCATAATACAATTATACTTTTCCTTTAATGATTGAATCGATAAAGTTTTTGCTTTTAAAAACCAAAAAAGCATATATCCTTCCACGTGCAACTAGTAACCATATATTTGGCACTCACCTTCACTTTTTAATTAATATACCTATTCAAATGATACTCATATTTCACTTCATACTCTCCCGATATATCCTTAAAATGATTGTTATTGTTAAAATATGAGATTATTCAAATTTAATTGATCCATTAACTAAAATCTTAAATATTTTACATTCATATCCAGTTATTGAATAACTATTGTTCTTCTTTCCCCTACCACTTTCCCTATTTTTCACACATTTCAACATCAGCATCATCATCTTTATTATTTATCCATCATCTTCCATTCTTTTGCTTGGTCAGAGGCACTATCCATTGTTTGAAAAAAAGAAAATTAATCTTTTATGCTATTTATCCATTCATCTTCATTAACAAATTCAAATCATTCCTCACCTAAATTTTAAAATCTCGATTCAAAAAAATAATTGTCACATACCTATCACTTGCTTGGTTCCAAACAAGAAAAAAAAGAAGAGATTCTAACAAAGTAGCTTCAAGAAAATTGCATCAAGAAAAGCAAATTTGGGTTGAAGTGATTAAAGAAATCTATTAAAATACTAGGTTAGGTTTTGATTTGGATTTAGGGTCTGTGTTTGTCACAGAAAGAGATAGAACTTTTGTCTAAAGTTTAATTTTCTTTCCATTGATTTATCTTTTGTTCACTTTCTGATATATTATATATGGCTAAAGTTTGGTGTTTTTATCAAAATTCAAAAATTATGTTGACTTAGGATGTAAACTATAATTACCAAAAGAATGAAAAAAAAAAATATAAAAATAACTAAACTATAAGAGAGTTAGAGTAATTTTTCTTGTAATAAATAACACAATTAAGTAGTATCACTGGAATATTGATCATTGAAAATAAAAAGAAAAAAGAGGAAGTGTGTTTAAGTTAGTCATGATTGTACATATCATAACTCACATGTGGCTTGTAGAAGTGTTGTGTAGTATATGGTGGGGGTCATATTTAAATCTTATTTTAAATTAGACATGAAATTAAAACATATTAAATCAAAGTTAATTATCTTGAGTTTGAATTAAGTCACGGTATAATTTACCAACTAAAGTTTTGTACTGTAATGTTTTTGTTGCAATAGTTATCTTTATTTATTTATTTTATTTTAGTTTTTTAGGTTGTTAAAAACTTAAATCTATGTTTTAAATCGATGAGGATGTTTGTTTTTTTGGAATAAAATTTTGGGATCTTTTCCTATACCATGGTAAATGTCTTTTGTTAGTTAAAAGAGATTGACATTCTTTGATATTTTTGAATGGTTGAGAACTTTTGTCAACAAGGTTTGATAATGTGATCATTCTTCTAATTGATTTATAATGGTGCTAAATTATAAGCATGATATCATTAATATAATTTTTAGCCAATGAATCTGTAAGATTATTATTGGATTTAGTATAATTCATATTAATGATATCATTAATCATGTAATTAAGATGTTATAGTCATAGTTATTAAACCCGGCCCGGGGGTTGACCCGACTAAGGGGCCGGGTCCCGGGTTTCATGGGTCAACCCGGATTAACCTGGAAAAATTAAATTTTTTTTAATATTTCATATGAAAAAGTTCATGTAAATATAGGTTATACATATTGTAAACAATGAAATTTAAAAGATATTTTAAAAAGTTTTTTATCCCACATTAAAAAGATATTATGTTAAGCTTTTAAGTTGAAGTATTTAAACAAAAATTTTTTTTTTTATCCCACATTGAAAAAACATAACTTTTTTCTTGGGAACATAGAGTATATATACTAATAGGTTTCAAATCCCACATTGAAAAAATATAACTTTTTTCATGGGAACATAGAGTATATATACGAAAGGGTTTCAAATCCCACATTGAAAAGATACTTTGTTATCATTTTAAGTTGAAGTATTTAAACCAAAAGGTTTTTTATTCCACATTGAAAAAATATAATTTTTTTCTTGGGAACATAGAGTATATATACTAATGGGTTTCAAATCCCACAATGAAAAAACATAACTTTTTTCATGGGAACATATAATATTTATACGAAAAGACTTCAATTCCCACATAGAAGAGATACTATGTTATCCTTTTAAGTTGAAGTATTTAAACCATAGTTTTTAAACTCGGACCGGTGGCCGGCCCGGTCCAAGGCCGTTTCGGGTTTTGACCGGGTCAATCCCTATTTAAAAAAAAAATTCAAAACGACGTCGTTTTAGTAAAAAAAAAACAAAAATCAACAGGTTGCAACCGGGTTTTTGACCGGGTTTTGCCGGGTCAACCCATCGGGTCGGCCGGGTCACACCGGGTATTGACTTTTCCTATTTTTTCATCAACCCGGCCCGGTTCCAGGCCGGGCTGGGTTTTAAAACTATGATTTAAACCAAAAGGTTTTTTTATCCCACATTGAAAAAACATGATTTTTTTCTTGGGAACATAGAGTATATATACTAATGGGTTTCAAATCCTACATTGAAAAAACATAACTTTTTTCATGAGAACATAGAGTATATATACGAAAGGGTTTCAAATCCCACATTGAAAAGATACTATGTTATTCTTTTAAGTTGAAATATTTAAATCAAAAGGTTTTTTATCCACATTGAAAAAACATGAATTTTTTCTTGGGAACATATAATATATATACAAAAGGGCTTCAAATCCCACATTAAAAAGATATTAAGTTATCCTTTTAAGTTGAAGTATTTAAACCAAAATATTTTTTTATTCCACATTGAAAAAACATGACTTTTTTTCTTGGAAACATAGAGTATATATACTAATGAGTTTCAAATCCCAAATTTTTTTTTAAAAAAACCGGGTCTCATCCGGGTTCGCCCGGGTTTGACCGGGCTATTGCCCTAGCCGTTCTTTTATTAAACCCGGACCGGTCCAGCCACCGGGTCGACCCGTCAGGCCGGGCCAGGTTTAATAACAATGATTATAGTATAATGTTTTCTCTTTACAGGTATGGATTTGCTGTTATAAAAATGATTTCGCCCCTTACCTATGACAATGGTGCTATCATAACGGATCAAAACTAATGGAATTGGTTTTTTCAAATAAAAGATCTCTCATCCAATTCATTTGTTTACCTGCTAAAGCTAAAGTGATTAGCTGAGCTTCTATTGTAGAATTTAGTGTTATCAAGAACCGAATGGCCATAAGTGCCTTCATTAGTTCCTCAATTCAATTTGACCTGGTTTAATACCTACGGAGAGTATTTATTTTTCTAGATTTTGTTTTTCAAATGACACATCGCAAATTGATCTTAAACTAGATCAACACGATTTAGTTTTTCTTTTATTAATTTAGTCTAGTTCAAACTGTTTTTGAGTCGGTTCAAGATAGTTTATATTTTTAAACTAGATTAATCTGGGATTTGATTCACTAGTTCAATTGGCTAATCTAATTTAATATCCGGGATTTTATCAATATACATGATGATATTCACTAGTTCAAGTACCATCATGTATTTTGATAATTTTCATATCCAAAATAAATCTTATCGTGCCCATGTCCTCTTGAATTTCGGATACATGCTTTAAACCTCTTATAAAACTTGTCCCCTCCTAAATACAATATCTTGATCATCTGTCTTCTAACTTAACTCAAAACTCCACCACTTAAAACACATTATTTACCCTCGAGAATGTTACCAAACATAAAAATAATAATTTAACTCTTTAATTCATAATTTATTAAAAAAACTAACATTTTTTATTTAATACATTAAGTTATGTTAAAATTAAAATGTCATGAAATATTAAAAATAGCAAATCAAACTCTCTTTAATTAAAATTAGTGAAACAATAATTTTTTTTATAAAAATAATAAATATAGGGATTTAATTAAAAGCAACATAGAGAAAGAATTTCATAATCTTGACACTACCTCTATGTTTAACAAACTCCAAAAACTTTTCCATCGTAATTGAAGTTTATAAATCTCACCCAAGTCTAAGCAATGGATACTAACAGTAATTTGAGCCTCACAAACCTTTAAATGTTGAAATTTGTGGGTTAGGGTTCTACGTACAAGTCTTGGAAGAATGTGGAGAAATTAAGAGGGGTTTTCACTGATGTTGTGAGTTAGTGGCGAGATGGTTCTTTTTTATATATAACATAGGAATTATCAAATAAGTGAATCACTGGGATTTTGATGGAGAAAGTTAGATTTCGGATATTGTTTTGGATTTCGTTTTCCTTTTTGGTACTTGAGTCCTTGATTTTAACATACCTACCATGATTTATCCTTTTTCATTAACCTAATATATATAATTGAAATTTATCTTTTAATTTATATCATTTAGTTTTTTCAACTTAAATTATTTTTTCATTAAATATTTTCAATCATATGTTCAAGATCATGCCTTCAATTTATTCTTACATTATTCTATATTTTTAACTTTATTAATTTACAAAGATTTTATATCTTTTACAAATGTGGTATATGTAAACCTAAAGAGATTTCCTGCAAGAATTCTTGTTTACTCTTTATTTCTGAGACTGAATATATATATACATAGCAGTTTACTGCCTTACTAGCTGTCCTTGGAAAGAAATCAACTACCTTCCCATAACAATCAGGATTTACATAAATAAAAGATATACTAGGATATGGCAGCTATAGTTTCCTGTTGTGTGTAGATTTGTACAGCTCACGCCAACACTCCCTCTCAAGTTGGTGAAAAAATGTCTTTGATACCTAGCTTGTCAAGTGAGCTGTGAAAGTTTTTGTTGGAGACAGCTTTTGTAAGCATATCAGCAAGTTGATCCTCTGACCTGACGAAGGGAAAACAAATCACTTTTT
>Ga0307517_10009755_pt1 | contig 13557 bp, 8 predicted proteins | sample 23_EM_MG_FD_194515 | JGI IMG/M metagenome (GOLD analysis project Ga0307517, IMG submission 194515) | Populus trichocarpa ectomycorrhiza microbial communities from riparian zone in the Pacific Northwest, United States - 23_EM | ecosystem: Host-associated > Plants > Roots > Unclassified | place...
CGGAGGTTGAGTTGCACGACACGCGTGAGGAGGGTCGATATCCAGGGCAACCTGACTTTCCCTCCGAGTAAAAAAGCCGGGCAAATAGAAGCTCGGGGCGCCTCTATTGGGCACAAGGTTCATGCCCGGTGAATGGTGTCTGAGGGGGTCTCGGGAGTGAGACCAAACTCGAAGGCGGAGGTACGGTGGACTCGTCGCAGGGGACAGTCTCAAATGAGGGCTAAGTCGACGATAAAGGACCGCGCATCCTAGTCGCGAACTCGAGAAGTACTCTAGTGAACCACCACTCCTGTGATATGGGAACTCCTCGGCAGGAGGTAAAGACTGCTAGTAGTGGGCTGCCCGATATCCAAATATGAGACACTTATTGTAAAAGTTTTTCTGAGGAGGCTTTAAGAGCCAAAACTGCGCAGGCGCGGTAACAAACCCCCACATTACTTGTAACCGCAACGATGAAAAGATTTCATCAAGAACCGTGCGAAAGCTCTAGACCCATTAAAAAACCCAAGCATTACGCCTGCCCTGCGGGGACGGCATTCATTGAATTAAAAAAACGAAAACATGCGATTAGCGTCCTTTTAGATTCCGGTTCAAATATCTTTCTCATGAACCAAGCAACCGCACAACGACTTGAAATCCCGACCGAAGCTAGGGATTCGCCGTTACAAATCACTACCTTCGATGGCGAAACCGCGCCAACCGGAGGAGTATTCTATACCCATCCTATCCTATTGGAAATCGGTGCCATCGGCCACCGAAGTATGATATCCTGCGAAATTGCGAATGCAGGAAGGTATGACTTAATCATACCTTTTGGGTGGTGGCATGATGGGCACCCCCTTAAAAATATCACGGACCCACGTAAATGGGCCTTTGAGGAAGCAAAGTGCCACGCTCATATAGAAGATGAGGCAGTGGCGGATATGTTTGAATGGGATGAACCTGTAGCTTACGACGAGGAAGCACAGTATGTGGGACGGATAGGACGAGAGGAAGAAGGAGGAGTACAGTTGGAGACGCTGCCAAAGCCATATTGGCAGTATAAAGAGCTTTTTGAAGAGAAAAAAGCTAAAATGTTGGCGCCTCGAAGGACTTTCCATCATGCCATTAACCTTAAAGAAGGGGCCGAACCCCCATGGGGTCCGATTTACCCAATGTCGGCACACCAGTTGAATGAACTGGATAAATACCTTAAGAAAATGATGGCTGAGGGAAAAATTGCTGATAGCGAATCCCCTTACGGTGCTCCAATCCTCTTCTTTCCGAAACCTGATGGAAGTCTACGCCTGTGCGTAGATTATAGGAACCTCAACAAATTGACAATCCTAAATAAATACCCTCTACCGCTCATGGATGAACTACGAGACCGCGTTGCTGGAGCCAAAGTGTTTCCGAAACTCGACTTGAAAGATGCATACCATCTTATTCGAATGAGAAAAGGCGATGAACATAAGACAGCTTTCCGCACACGATACGGCCAGTACGAATACAAGGTCATGCCTTTTCGACTCGTTAACGCTCCGGCAACTTTTCAGACAATGATGAACAAAATCCTAAGGGAATTCTTGGACCACGGAGTAGTCGTTTACCTAGACGATATCCTAATATACTCTGAGAATATGGACGACCATATCAAATTAGTCCAAAGAGTCCTTGATCGGCTCGAACAACACGACTTGGCAGTTTCGTTGAAAAAGTCGGTATTCCACCAAGAGGAAGTTGAATTCCTAGGATACATTGTCAAAACAAGCGGAGTCACCATGAGTGATAGGAAAGTGAAAAGCGATCAGAACTGGGCACACCTGAGATCGGTTAAAGAAGTCCAGATTTTCATCGGATTCGCGAACTTTTACCGACGATTCATCAAGGACTTCTCAAAAGTTTGCAAACCAATAACCGAGACGTTGAAGGGAAACCCAAAGGTTTTTCACTGGGGAAGAGAGCAGGAAGAGGCGTTTGCGGAGTTGAAAACGAGGTTTACAACGGCACCAATTTTATCGCATTTTTACAAAGGGAGGAAAACGGTGGTTGAGACAGACGCAAGCGACTTTGCGCTTGGATGCGTACTGTCTCAGTACCAGGGAAGACGGCTTCACCCAGTGGCTTTTCATTCACGAAAGTTGAACAGCGCTGAGAGAAATTACGAGATACATGACAAGGAATTACTCGCGATAATGGAAGCGTTCAAGGAATGGAAAAGATACCTCTGGGGGGAAGAAGAACCCGTGACGGTATACACGGACCACCAAAACCTACAGTCCTTTTTAACCAAAAAGGTCTGGAACCAGCGACAGATTCGATGGGCACAGGAGTTGACAAACTACAACTTCAAAATAGTCAATCGACCGGGGAGCAGGGGCGGGAAACCCAACGCGTTAAGTAGACGGCCGGAGTACCGTCATGAGGAGGGAGCTCGTCACAGTGAACAAGCGATTTTGAAATCGGACCATTTTCAAATTTCCGTAATCCATCAAAAACGAAACGCAGCAACAGCCCTCGTTCCAGAGAAACGCGAACCTACAAGCCTCAGAATAATGAAACTTTCGGACAAGGCTATAATCCCGACGAAAGGATCACGGTTTGCGGCCGGTCATGACATCTACGCCCTAATAGACGGCCTGGTACCAGCAAAAGGACAGACAATGGTGGAGACGGGTATCGCGATAGGATTGCAGGAAGGAACCTACGGAAGGCTAGCCGCAAGAAGTGGTATGGCTAGCAAGAAGGGAATAGCTGTTGGTGGTGGTGTAATAGATGCTGATTACACCGGAGAAGTCAAAGTCATACTTCGAAATCATGGCGAAGCGGACTGCGTATTTAAGGCAGGAGATCGAATAGCGCAACTCATAATTGAAAAGGTTGCCAACGCCGACGCCATGGAAGTAGACGATTTAGAAATAACCGAGGGAGGAAAAATGGGTTTCGGATCAAGTGACATGAACCCTAAGCGATCCATCACGGCTAAAACAGACGAAGTTAAAATATGTTTCCTTCACACGGACACAAGCAAAAAGGAATTCTTTAGCGCAGCTGACATCGGCTATCACCCGCGGTTAATGAAGGAAAGAGAAATGTTATCAAGCACTCACGTCAATGCAGCTCTGACGCGAACAATGAATCATTCATTTCTAGACAAGGTTAGAGTGGCTGGCAAAGAGGATGAGAAGTGGCAGGACCGAGGCCGTGAACTGGTTAGGTTAAGAGAAGGTGGGGAAAAGATGCCGGACGAACGGATAGAAAAGGACGGGTTGCTATACTACAAAAATCGGTTATACATTCCAGAAAACGAAGCGCTTCAGACCGAGATAGCCCAAGGCTGTCACGACTCGTTGGTAGCTGGGCACTTTGGACAAGAAAAAACGATTCAGATAGTAACAAGGAATTTCTACTGGAAAAGACTCACAGACTGGATCAGAGACTACGTACGATCCTGCGACGAATGTCAACACAGTAAATCCCCACGGCATGCCAAGTACGGATTACTTCAACCCTTAGAAGTACCTTATGCTGCCTGGTCCTCCATATCGACGGACTTCATCACCCAACTACCGGAATCGCGGGGTAAGACCCAGATCATGGTAGTAGTAGACCGGTTCACAACAATGGCCCACTTCATCGGCCTCCACGAAAATGCGACGGCACAAGACGTTGCGGATACCTTCCTTCGGGAAGTCTGGAAACTTCACGGATTGCCAACCGAGATCATATCGGACATGGATGCGAAGTTTTCCGGCGAATTCTGGGAATCATTGTGCAAAATGTTAGGAGTTAAACGGCGCATGTCAACAGCATACCACCCTCAGACCGACGGACAAACTGAAAGAACCAACCAAGTGCTGGAAGGTTACTTGCGAACGTTTGTCAATTACGATCAAGACGATTGGTACCAACTCTTGCCGCTAGCCGAACACGCCTACCATAATTCAGCAACAAACGCACACAAAATGACCCCATTCTTCGCCAACTACGGTTTTCACTCACAGACGGAGTGGATGAAGGAGAGAGAAGCTCATAACCCTGGGGCGACAATGTATGCTCACTGGATGCAGGACATACATCAGCAAGCGAAACAAACCTTAGAAAATACACGGGAATCGATGAAGAAATATTACGACCGCAAAGCGACAGAACAACCCAGCATCGAAGTCGGCGACTTGGTAATGTTGAATGCGAAAAACATACGTACCAAACGACCCTCAAAGAAGCTGAGTCCGAAACTGTATGGCCCTTTCAAAGTGTTAGAAAAGAAGGGCAGCAGGGCATACAAGTTAGAAATATCGCCGAGGTGCAAAATTCATCCTGTGTTTCACGTTTCGCTGTTAGAACCCTACCGAGCCTCGAACCGACCAAATCGCGAACAACCCCCACGGGATCCCGAAGACATCGAGGGAGATTTAGAATGGGAGGTGGAAAGGATCATCAAGAGTGAGATCATTTCGTACACGCGAAAGGTTTGAGGAAGGAATAAACAGATGAAAGAGCTTCGGTATTTTGTGAAAAGGAAAGGCTGCGCGGAGGATGAAAATCCTTGGGAGCCACCCGAAGGTATGAAGAACGCGTGGGAAGAGGTGGAAAGGTTTCATAGGGAAAACCCGGAGATGCCGGGACAGAGAGAGGTCGAGTAACATAAGAAAGGTTTTCCATCAGTGGACAAGTAAATGCTGGTGGTTTTTACCCCTACTATGTGGAGCTCGAAATGGAAAGATAGATTGTATAAATAGACATAGAGTATTCGGGACGAACACTTCGAAGAGGGGAGCTCGTGTTGGGCGCACGGACTCCCCGTAAGGATTTACAGGGCAAAGTTACCCTACCTTGACGCATACCAACTTCGAAGGAAAAATATAACACCCCCCTCCAGCCCCAGCGTTGGGACGGCGCGTCATCACTGGCCGCCTGGGTAGTTGCGTCCCAACACCAAAGACCACTCTCAACAGAACACATCTTATAACACTGTATACGTCGCGGCCGTCCGTCCGACCGGATCCTGTTCGCAGGATATATGAGGGGAGACCTCCGGGCACCCTATGCACATGGAGGCAGGTGAATCGGACGACGGCGCATAAAGTTACAAACACTTGAAGACTGGTAGTCGGAAGAGTGGGTCGAAGGTAACGGGACGTTTTGCACGAAAGTTAGTCCACTCATACCTACAAAGTCGTGTAGAGTATGAAGGCGGTAACTATGCCCAGTAAGTGGATCGGGTGAATCCACAGAGGACAAGTTGGTATAAAGATGGAGTCCGAGGGAAAAAAGCTATTGGTACGATCCCGAGGACAAGTCGTGTAATGCCGGAAGACCAGAATACAACATGCAGTTGCAGGTTGAATTCTCTACGGAACCAACCAAAGAAGATTGGCCATCTTCTGTCCAGCGAGTTAGACTACCTTCGGCGAGCACGAGGGCAAGATAATTCGTAACCATTGTTGTCAACGGATAAACGGATGAGCTGACACCTGACGTGGTCTCCACACCATCAGGAGTAATGAAAGCGCAGACCGATAAGTTGACCATGGGAGCAGAAGGTGTGGTAGAGAGTTTTCAGGGTCTACGAGTGTTCGCCCTCAGGTGAAGTTCGCAGAGTTGCGGGCAAGGTACTTAGTTAGTATAGAGTTAGTATGTATACCGCGATTGCTCAGACGCAGAATATAAATATCGAAGCATCTTCGCTGCCATCAGACACAAAAAACAGCACTGAGAAGAGATCTTATCAATATAATAAGTTATCTACACTTTTATATCGTTACCAACACTTCGACTATCTACTCCGAAGTAAACCATTATATCTAGCCTACATTACTCGTGTCTTCTTAACGAGTTCTCCGATATAATTACGATCAAGGTCCAAGCTGTCGGAATACCTCACGCCGAAGCTACCACCTAACACCCACGTACTGTGCTTCCTCATCGTACGCCACAGTTGAATCCCACTTAAACAATTCTCCCACGACCTCATCTTCTATATGGGCGTGGCACTTTGCTTCCTCGAAAACCCATTTACTTGGGTTTGCAATATTGTTTAGGGGGTGTTCATCATGCCACCACCCAAAGGGTATTATTAAATCATATCTTCCAGCGTTCGCTATTTCACAGGATATGATACTTCGGTGCCCGTTGGCACCGATTTCCAGCAGGCAAGGATGGGTATACAATACTCCTCCGGTTGGCCCGGTTTCGCCATCGAAGGTAGTAATTTTTAACGGCGAGTCCCTAGCTGTGGTAGGGATTGCAAGCCGTCATGCGGTATCCTGGTGCACGAGAAAAATGTTTGGGCCAGAATCTAGGAGAACGTTTATCATGTGTTTTCGTCCTTTTATCTCAATCTCGGCCTTCCCTTCAGGGCAGGCCTATTGTTTAGGTTTTGTAACGGGTCTTGAGCTTTCGCTCCTGTTTTGATAAACTCTTTTCATCTTCGCGGTTACAAGTAGCCTGGGGGTTTGTCACCACGCCTGCGCAGTTTCGGCTCTTAAAGCCTCCTCAGACAAAGTTTTACAATAAGTGTCTACTATGTTCATATTGGGCAGCGCACTACTAGCGGTGTTTACCACCTGCTGAGGAGTTCCCATATCACAGGAGTGGTGGTTCACTAGAGTACCTCTCGAGTTTGCGACTAGGATGCCCAGTCCTTTATCGTCGCCATAGCCCTCATATGAGATTGTCCCCTGTGACGAGTTCACCGTACCTTCACCTTCGAGTTTGGTCTCACTCCCGAGACCCCCTCGGACACCATTCACCGGGCATGAACCTTGTGCCCAATAGAGGCGCCCCCAGCTTCTATTTGCCCGGCTGTTTTACCCGGAGAGAAAGCCATGTTGCCCTGGATTTCGACCCTCCTTCTCGTGTTGTGCAACTCAAGCTCCGTTCCGACAAATGGTAATCTTCTTTTTCCCTTGTAGTCTCGTCCACCGCTTTCTTCACTTGTAATTTTTTATGGCTCCGGTGGTGAGCACGGACTACCCATTTTTTGACGTAAAATGGCAACGGCGATCCTTTGGTCTTTTAGCCTTCCGGTGGGATCTCGTCACCGACTACGCCGCATGTCTTGCGATTCGAGGCGGCAACCTCACTACCCGAACACCATTGTTCTCAGTACGCGGACGACCTTTTATACAATATGGTCATCTTCAAAGGCCCAAGCTGGGGGCCTTTGCACCGCTCGCTTCGCGCTTTCTCCCTCGCCATCAACGGCCACAGTGGCTACCTGGGGGCGTCGCTTTGTCCCGAATGCGCACCGTCGTTTGGGCTTCGATTGCCCTCGATATATTGCCGCCACTTGTATCGGCTTCCAACAGTATTTCCCAGCATGGTTTCTCATTCCACACCGCGCGCATTCGTTGTCAGATTTCTGTTTATCGACACCATTTTGATTGACGCCCTGTTGGGCTTCAGCCCACACCTTGTGTTTAATCTCTCCCGCCGGTGCCACTGACCCTTCTTTATTCACCTTTCGTTCCCCACTCTTTTTCTTCTGGTAGTCCGCTTTTTCCTCAGCCGTGTACTGCCTTTTTACACGCTTTGCGGCAACGGTTGGTTTCGAATCCTCGCACTTGCTTTTCTCACCTCAGGTTTGGGCCGGAAGGACTGCCTACTTGAAGATCTGTTCTTTCCTTGAAATCTTCTTCTGCTCGGGTCACGGTCCTGACTGCTTCCAACTATTCCCCATGGTCGACATATTCTCGGTGTGAGAGTCGGTGTAATGCTGCGACAGGGAGTCCGTCTTCAATCATTTTCCTCCAGGCTATCCCGGTGACTCTTGGATGCATGTTGAGGTTTTCCATTTCCCTCAAGAATTCGGCGACATCACCGAGATATTTGACCGATACCATTTCTCTCCGGGATTTTTGTGCTTCATGGGTGGGCCCGAAGCGTCGCAGGGCTTGTTCTGCAAAGACGTGCCAGAACTCGTTTCCCTCTGGCCTTGTGTAACCTCTTTCTCCGGTCATTTGTCGCCCTTAGGGTAACGCAAACGGTGCGACTTCTTTCCCGTCCATTCGGCTTATGGCATATCGGATTCGTTGTGCCTCCGAGTCGTCTTCCCACGGCCAGCTGTTTCGACCAAAATAATCCGTGCATGTCATTAGCCCCATGCGTATATCTTGCTGCTTCTCGTTCCTAAACATAGCAGGGGGTTCCGCTGGGATCCTTGTCCGTTGTCCCAAGGCATTGGCCATGACCCGTCAACACAAGTGGAACTGTTCGTCGTTTTCGGTGTCATAGTCAGCTTCTTCTGGCTGGGGTGCGGGTCTCTCTTCCCGTCTTCCTTTCCTATTCTCATCTGGTTTCCTGCCAGATCCTTCTCTCTCCTGATCGGGATCTCCTCCCCCTCCGCCGCCTGGAGCTCCTGCCGCTCCGTCTGGTGGTGGTGGTGGTGGTCTTCCCCCACCCGCCCCTGAAGCATCTGGTGTCGGATCTGACACCTTCCCCTTTCATTTGACCTGCCCCATCAACTGTTCCACCAGGGCCTTAAGCACCCAGATCTCACCATCTTGGGCTTGTTGTGACTCCTGGGTTAGCCTAAGCCCGTCTTTCATGAGATTAATGCTCGTCTCATGGTTTTCAAGTTCTCGTTTATGTTGCTCGTTGATCCGAGCGATCTCCTGGTCCAAGAGCAGGTCTCGGGGCATGGACTGTTCGCCTGTTCCTTGCACTGCGACGTGGAGCTGGGATGTGACAGCCTCATGTCTGGCCTGCCGTTCATGTGTTTCCCCAAGTCGTTCAGCGACTTCAGTGGCGAAGCTCTCTTGGACCTTCTGAGATTCCGCGTCAAACAGTCGAACTTGTTCGTCTACTCGAGCGAGCTCTCGGCCGACTATCTGGACTCGTGATTTTAACTGGTTCTTGACGGTTACCAGTTCTTGAGCCATTAACAATATCTCAGTTGGGAGGGAACTGAATGCAAGATGTTCTCTATCTTGGCTTACGGTGAGCTTTGGGTCAAATCGACCGTGGATTTGATATAATCTTTTGATCCGACCGGCCATGAGGGAGTTGCTGGTAGGTTCTGGTGGTCGGCGACCGTGTCTAGGGGGCTTTCCATACTTTGCCATCAAGCCTAGTCTGATGGGGGATCGTGGCGTCCGGTCAGCAGAATGAGACCTAGCGAGGTGGGTGACGGTGGTTTCCACGCTTGGAGCCTGGACAGAGGAGAGCTCCTCTCCTTCTTTGCTTCCTCCCTCACCTTCTTCCTGTCGCCATTCCATGACTTCAGGCGCTTTGGGGTCAGAAGCCATCCCTGTGGTCTCTATAAGGCGTACTTATCTTTTGTCTCCTCCCCAAACTATCGGTATCTCAAAACACTGACTTGAGTGTTGATCGCTTTTGGGGTACGGGGTGTACCAAATAGAGTTTGATTTTTCCGAGGGTGTGTGGTATGTAAATCTTTCACCGTACTGGTATTGGTATAGTGCGGAGATATCTTCGAGGGTAAGGGTGTTTTGTGGGTTTATCCACCAGAAATAAGATTCATAGTAGGGCTCTTGAGTCCCTAATTCGGGTGTACGAGCGAGGGCTTCATCTATTGAGATAGTCCTCAATGGTCTTGGTTAGAAGGGTTTTTTGGGTTTGGGAGTATGAGTGTCTCTGCCAAACATTCGTCTCGGTAACGATGAGAAGTATCAATATACTGTTAGGTCGTAGCTTTGGCGTGAGGTATTCCGACAGCTAGGACCTTAATCGTAGTTATATAGGAGAACTCTTTCAGAAGACACGAGTAATGTAGGCTAGATATAAGAATTTACTTCGGTATATATCGTTAGTGTTCGTTACGGGGCCCCGTTTCTGACAAATGGGGCGCCAAGAGCAGGTTATTAACTGCATATTAAAGAAAGAATCGTCCAAATCAGACCAAAACTGAGTGAGATAGAGCTCTGTGAAGATGTCTAACTTCAAAGAGCTCTATCTCAGTCAGTTCTTGTCCGATTTGGATGATTTTTTCGAACAGTTAATCAGAATAACCTCTGTTATTTTGTCCCCGCTGCTCGGAAACAGGGCCCCGTAATGAAGCCTAATAGATCGTCGAAGTCTTCGTAAAGATATAAAGGTTGAGATAACTTATTATATTGATAAGATCTCTTCTCCGTGCTTGTTGTATCTAATAGGAGCGAAGATGCTTCGATATTTATATTCCGCGTCTGAGCAATCGCGGTATACATGCTAACTCCATACTAACTAAGTACCTTGCCCGCAACTCTGCGAACTTCACCTGAGTGCGAACACTTGTAGACCCTGAAAACTCTCTACCACACCTTTTGCTCCCATGGTCAACTTATCGGTCTGCGCTTCTGTTATCCCTGATGGTGTGGAGACCACGTCTGGTGTCCGCTCATCAGTTTATCCGTTGACAACAATGGTTACGAATTATCTTGCCCCCGTGCTCATCGAGGGTAGTCTAACTCGCTGGACCGAAGATGGCCATTCTTGCTAGCTTGGTTCAGTCGAGAATTCAACCTGCAACTGCATGATGTATTCTGGTGTTCCGGCATTACACGACTTGTCCTCAGGATCGTACCTATACCCTTTTTCCCTTGGACTCCATCTTTTACCAACTTGTCCTTTGTGGATTCAGCCGATCCACTTACTGGACATAGTTACCGCGTTCCTACTCTACACGTCTTTTTAGGTACGAGTGGACAAACCTTTGTGCGAAACGTCCTGTTACCTTCGACCCACTCTTCTGACTACCTGTCTTCAAGTGTCTGTCACCTTATGCACAGTCGTCCGATTCACCTGCCTCCACGTGCATAAGGTGCCCGAAGGTCTCGCCTCATATACCCTCCCAAGAGGAACAGGTCGGACGGACGGCCGCCACGTATACGGTTTTCAACGATGTCTTCCATCGATAGTGGTATTTGGTGTTGGGACCCAACAACCCAGGTGGCCAGTGATGACGTGCCGTCCCAACGCCGGGCCTGGAGGGTGGTCTTATCTTTCTTCTTCGAAGTTCGTGTGAATCAAGGTAGGGTAACCTTGCACTGTAAATCCTTGCGGGGAGTCCGTGCGCCTAACACACATATTGTACGATCTCTTTTCGCATACGCGGCCAATGGTATCGTCGGGTGATTAGTTCATGTGTTTTGGATCTGCCGGGGTGACCAGCAGCAGGGGCGTGGTGATTTTCCCCAATGATGGCCAGTTTCAAAGGTTCGTGAGCGGGAACACAAAGACGATCTCGATTCCGGAGTCAATTACCATCCTTGGTACATTCGGCTAGGGATATCAGGCGGTTATGTCATACCCCTTGTCCCAGCATTGTGAGTATCTAGTTTGGAAGGGGGTCAGCTTGATAGGGTTCAGTCCACAATTCATTCAATCGGGATGCTCCAAAGTGAAGCGGGATATCCGCCTACAAACCCAGATACTGGGACTTGAGAACCACCTCTGTCCTATGTGTCTCGTCTTCTACTATCTCTTCGTCTGTTTGTCCCGCCATCCTTGTCAACACATCTGCCTTTCCATGTGCTTCACCAGGTACCAACTCAATCGTCTACTGGAACTGTGACAGGAACTCTGCCCATCTGGCTTGTCGTTGATTGTGTAACCTTTTTGTGGTAAAGTATCACTGGTTCTGATGATCCAACCATCCCGTCACGGGTCGTCCGACCAAGTAGGCTCGCCATTCCTCAACACAGCGTACCACAGCCATCAACTCTTTGTCGTAAATATTGTAGATGCATTAGGCCGGGGTTTGTTTCTTCGAGAACAATGCAATCGGATGTAAAAACCTGTCTGATCCCAGTTGGGATATTATGCCGGCCGAGGCGATGGCGGAAGCGCCGGTTTCCACTACTATCTCTTTGTCGAAATCCAAATAGATCAGGATGGGGGCCATAGTAAAGGCTTCCTTCAATCTTTCGAATGCGGCTTGACAAAGATCTGACCACACGAATGGTGTACCCTTTTTCGTTAATTGGGTTCATGGCCTGGCCAAAGGTGAATAGTCTTGGATAAAGCGCCTATAGAAGTTTCCAAATCCTAAGAAGGAGCGGACATCGCGTAGTTCCTTACGGATGGGCCACTCAATAATCGTGGTAATCTTCACGGGATCCATTTGTAGGCCTTCTGTGGTGATGATGAACCCAAGATACTCGACATTGTTTGTGTGAAATTCACTTTTCTGAGGTTTTACCTGGAGTCCAGCTTTCATTAAAGCTTCCAGGATTTGTTTGACATGTTCGATATGTTGTTCCTTGTTCTCAGAGTATATCAAGATATCGTCAAGATATGCTGTACAAAACCTATCCAGAAATGGGCATAGTGCGTCATTAATGTACGCTTGAAAGGTAGCTGGGGCATTGGTAAGCCCAAAGGGCATGACCAGAGATTCAAAAAGCCCGTATCGTGTACGAAAAGCAGTTTTCCACTCTTCACCTGCTCTCATGCGGATTAAGTTGTAGGATCCGCGGATATCCAGTTTAGTGAATATCTTTGCTCGTGAAAGTTGCATAAAGGTTTCTTTGACCTAGGGCAAAGGGTAACGGTTTTTGATCGTTCCCTCCTTAAGTCCGCTATATTCAACACATAAGCGTAGAGAACCTTCTTTTTTCTTAACAAACAAGATGGGAGAAGCAGCAGGGGATGATGATTCGCGGATGAATTTCTTATCCAGATTTTCATCTCACCATTTGTATAAGGCTGATAACTCAGGGGGGGCTATGACCATATATTGGTCCAAAAGGAGCGACAAATCCCGGGCGCAGTGGTATCTCATGATCAAACCTTCTGTGAGGTGGTAGTTGATCTTCTGTTTTCTCGAGAAATAAAGGAAGGAATTCGTGGTATTGTTTGGGAAGTATCTCAAGTACCTCGTCCTTGTCGAGAACCTTATGTTGGAGAGCACATTGGGCAGCATAAGCCCGTAGGAAATGTGGCAACTCTTCCTCGATTCCGTAGGCCATTGTAACATCGTTAACGCAGTTCTTTAAACAGTTTTCGGATTCAAAAGTAAGGGAGGTAGAAGCGAAGTCAATCTGGACATCGTGGTGTTTTAACCAGGGTATACCCAGTGTTAGATGGTATCCCCCAAGCCTGGTAACAAGAGCAGGAATCATTTCATGGTGGTTGTTAATCGATAACCCGATCGTGGTGATGTGAGTAATTTCTCCGGAACTGAAGAGTTGATCTATCTAATCTATAAGCTTAAAATTCCAATCCTGAATACATGAAAGACTACGATAAACAAAACTAATAAAACAATGAATCTATTTAGACACCACAAGCAATCGCCACACCGTCTCATCCATTACGTTTTGTGAACCCCCCCCGGCCATTGAACCCCCGCGAAGTCTCTTCGATATCTGTTCCTCACAATTGTCGCCCGTCTGATCCCCGCCAATGCGTACCTCTACGCCTTTCATAGACTCACACTGCGACGCTCCTAAGCGTGTTTTCTTAAATTTAGGAACGTCCAAATTTTCATCATGCGGAGCACCGCACTTGAGAGTCTCGCTCCCGCGTATTAGACGCCCAAGTAGGTCAGAAGACATTGGGACATTCAGTCGGTTCAAAGATTTGACAGCGAGCGGGGTACGAGCCATGGCGGATTCAACAGTGTCGCCGACA
>Ga0307517_10009756_pt1 | contig 13557 bp, 18 predicted proteins | sample 23_EM_MG_FD_194515 | JGI IMG/M metagenome (GOLD analysis project Ga0307517, IMG submission 194515) | Populus trichocarpa ectomycorrhiza microbial communities from riparian zone in the Pacific Northwest, United States - 23_EM | ecosystem: Host-associated > Plants > Roots > Unclassified | place...
TCAATACGCGAACTGCCACCTTAAGTGCCCAGTTTCAACTCAGCCGAATAAATACTGTACATAATTGGATAGAATAATTTAATATATTTCATTAAACGTCCTCAGATCAATCCTGTGATTCACTATTCATTGCTTCTCACCGCTAGGAATTACCTGCGCCTGTCCAATCACTGCCCCTATACTGACTATTCGCATGTCACGACCATTGATCCGGTTGCCGACTCGAATAGGTCTGCTCGGAATGTGAAATCTGCCACCATTGATCGGATCGAGTATGCGAACTAATGCCAGGTGATGGACAGCTGCGGCCTCACTTAGAATATTTCTTATCTTGAAAAGTGCTAGTAACCGAGCCACCACGCGTCCCCGTAAATCTCGATAGTTCGCTTCCCTACTTGTCTGGACCCACACCCAATTGTTTCTAGAGCCACCGTTGCGGAATGCCGTGGTTCCAGTGCAGAGGGCCTGGTGGATCTGGAACTTGTCAGTTTCCTAAAAGTCGGGCACAGGGATTTCAAGCTGAGCAAATCCTTCTACAGGAAGTAACCCGAGTTCGGCGGGGTCCGCAGGCAACCGCCGTTCATCTGTAGTAGTCTGCCTGATAAAACCCAGTATCTCCTCCATCATGTTGGAATAATGGATATCGAGGGCTGTGCATAATTGGGTCAGCGTGCTGGTGTTCTTCATACGTCCTTTAAGCACCCGGCGAGGTGTGCTGCGACTTGGAACAGTCGGCATTTCCATCCAACTATCTTGTACCACTATCACAACTGCAACTTTCGAAAGTGCTTCTATTGTCTGCAACCTTATTCCCAGGGCGTGCTGGCGGCCATAGTGGGACAAGATCTGTTGGGCGGCTTCATTCTAGTTTGACATGCGGTAGCCATCTTTAATTTGATCCTTATGTGCTAGTTCACCGATCTCGGTTGAATACATGGATATAGATCCAAAACGCCGTACGTGGGAGGCAAAGGGAGTCAGGTAGTACATCTTGATGAAGTTGAAGTGGTTCTCAAGACGTATCAAATCTGCCTGCCGATCAGACCTTTCAACCCTCTCTTGATCAGCCAGCCGACGGCGATTAGCGACGGTGCTATGGCAGACTTCTTTAGCACCCTGATCTGCTATTAGTTCCCTTAGCTCCCAATCCTGGCGATTTGCTTGAGCGCGGGTAGCCGTCGAGGTACGGAACTCAAGAAAAATGTCCTTTGTCCGGTGGAATGCGTGCAGGTAGCTTTCCATGTAGGAAAGTGTGTCTGGTGTATGACTGCGATATTGAGCCATGAGAGTGAAGTCCACCAGCGCGCTAACACACTTCAAAGTGCTCTTGAAATCCTGATACTGAGAACTGTCCAGATTTCGCAATGCGGACGCCAATATGGCTGACATACAACGGCCGAGATTGCGCATCTCCTTTTCCTTGCCATTGTGTGATTTCGCGATAGGCCTTTTTCGGTACGCTGAATCCGGGGTAAGGAGGAATTTCTTTCCAAGCATCGTCGAACGCCTGCCGCCGTTCATACTTTTTCAGGAAACCTTCCACCCATTCCATCATATGTTTGAATAAGCCAAGGTAGATGTTGTGCAAGAGGACCGGCTTGTGTAGGTCTGCGGGGCTTACTCGGTCGCGTCCTGTGAATACATTGTTTTTTATTTTCACGCCCAACCGCCAAAGGTATTGTGCAATGCCGGCCGCTTCTGCGGGGTCATGCCTCAAGGCTTTCTCTCTATATAGCATGTAGTCGCGGGTCTCATATATCCGCCGCGGATCCCCACCGAGCTTCTTGCACGGAACCTCACACTTTGGGCATGACTTGCTGCCTATTCCTTGCACGGCTGGATGCTCAGCATGATCCGCGATCCAGGCCGACAAAATGGGAAAACAAAGGCGTGTTGTGCCGTCTGCACAATCCATTACGATTCCTTCTCGGGCAACTTGCTGTAATGGTGCCAGAACAAGATCGAAGACAGCCTGCAGGACATCTGCGTTGGTCTGCCGCTGGGCTTCGTTGGCACGGGCTGATTCGCCAGTGAACTTTGGCGGTACTGGAAGCAATGCCAGAAGCAGGATTGGCATCTTGGCAGGGCTGCTTCTTGTTCACGAAAGGAGATTGCCGATCATCATGTATACCTGCCAGGCTTTCTTATCTCTGGAGAAATTGGTTAGGTGCGTCTGGTCAGACAATCTGATAATGGGCACCACTGTGGACCCGGCGGGCAAAGCTTTCAACCAAGGAATGGAATGGGCTGTTAGCACTGGAAACACCACTCCAAGAACTTGTCAGGACCTATCTGATACCTGCATATCCTACCACCAGTCCGCCGTATGCATCTCTGAATATAATCACTCCCCACTTGAATCATATTCTCGAATTGGTGCGTAAACCATATCTGAGCTATACGCGATCTGACGGATCAGGGAGCGGACACAGTCAATAATATTTCGATAATAGAAAGTTGTTGCATCTCGATGTAACGGGGGCACTCTGTAGGAAGACGGATCCTAAGATTGCGACCGCCCCGAAGACTCAAAGTAGAAGTAAGGATCAAAATAAAGATAAAGATAATTCAAAGTAGAATCAAGCAGTAAAACTTAATATCGTTAAGCCTGAAAGCTTCACTCAATAAGTTCTCTCGAGGATCGTTGGTTATCAGAATAGGGTTTCTCTCGCTTGTAGTTAAGTAGAATAATGTAAAGCCAGAGGACACACGTCAACCATTCTGACCATTTGCGAGCACCCTGCTCAGCTCAGGGCTGTCCAACTCACCCGCCTAGAGTGGGCTAACACTCGGAGGCAGTTGGACTACTCGGATATTAACTATCTCCACAAATAGGAAGTGCTTCCGGTGATGTCTCTCCAACTACATCTGCATGAGCGAAAGCCCTTTCCTATCGGTAGCATGTCAGAGGCCAACGGACATGCCCACCGTAGAGATAATATCCATTGGGACTCACTGGCCCAGTGGTGGTTTCGTCTATACAAGCTATGCAGTCCATCGGCAAATCTACTTGGCTTCTAAACCTGACTGCATGCTCTCACGATAAGAAATCTCCTGCTGCCTGACTGCATGAGCGCTACCCACAGTCAACCATTCGGGACCCTCTTAAATCGTGACAAGACTCACACCTCTAGAGTCCACTAATAACCCATGGTAATGCTACAGTTCACGGGGTAACCCGGGACTGGCCTTGGGGTGGTTGTCCTGGAAGCCTTGCAGCTTCCCCGTTCAGCCCCAAGCCCTCTACTGTTAACCATACAACTACCCGGAGGTCAAAGTATGCCCGTAGGTGGTTCCCAGGTGTTATCCAGGTGGCGCCCCAGGAGGCGGTTACCCTCACACCTCTTATAAATCCTGCGAACAGCTTCTGGTCGGTTGGATGGCCACAACTCATATGGTGTTGTGGGAGCGTTCCTATGGATCTTACTTTACTAGGAAGCACACAACTACACAGCCGTAGAGTGCTGTCGCGCCGTACCAACGCTGGGGCCGCAGGGGGGTGTTAGGAATATCCCCTGAAAGTTACAGGAGGTTTGGACCACTCCTGCTCCGTCAGTAGCCCGTTTCGTACTCTACGAAGCGGCCCTTTGAACATCTAAGAGCCCCACCATAGTGGAATAACTTCCCCCTAAGTCCGCAGATGACTTTGTCGGTGAAGGTTGGGTAACTGGGGTACCTCAGTAGGGTAACTGGGGTCCCACGGTAGGGTAATCATGTTTCTAAGGTAGGGTAACTTCACCCTTCCATGCTTTTATTTCCTTCAGGAGTCCGCGGGACCATATATAATATTGCCCCGGAGACCCGTGCAACGTTTACTATAGGTCCTTAACTTTATGCGAACATACCCTCCAATGGTTACCCTGCCTAGTAGGGTAACTTTGGCCTACCTAGGTTACCCTGTCTAACCCTATCTCACCAAGTCACTTTATAGACACTTGTACCAACTCATGTCTACCTGTAGTATACTAAGTATACTGGCCTATCCTCAATATGGTTACCACTTGATATACCATACGTGCTTGAGTCTAGTCCACTGTAGCTACCTATCTGTAGGGTCGTTACAGTCGACCATCATCAATACTGGCTTCCGCCTACACCAAGTATTCACGAAATGGGTCTTGTATGTCGAGGTGTTGTCGCAAGGTATAGGCGGACCGGAATGATCTGCTATCCGTACCGCCTAAACCATCCGCAAAGTACGAATCGATCTGTGACTTGGCCACCTTGCTCCGGACAAACCAGCTCGCCAAATTAAAGTCGTTTTCAGATGAGAAAGGGCTTCAAGGGTCATCTGTCATGGCCTTGTTGAGCTTGGTATAGCCAGCAACTTCGCCGAGTCGTCTGCCGGCACCGGGAATAGTTTCTTGACCCGAAGGGCGCACGCGGACCGGTGGGTGGGAAACGTCTTCTGTGTTTGAATCCTTCTGCATATCATCTATCTCACCACTTGCTGTATTGAAATCTGGGATCTCGTGCCTGCAATCAGATTCGTAGTCGAGTCGGTCAGGTTTTCAAGTTCATCACGAACAAAAGTAGGTCCTATGGAAGCCGCGCCTGCAATCGCGCTGAGGGAAAGAACGATATCAAGATGCATTGTCTGAAGGTGTTTTTCGTATGCAGCGGCTTGTTGATAACGTCGCCTGCAATAAGGACACTTTGTTATCTTTGAGGTCATCGTGTGTGGTGTTTCTCTTTCAAGCAGTCAGCCGGATGGGGTGAGCGGCTGCAGCCGACTCAGTCTTTCAAAGTGAAGGGTAGGTTTCTTTCAAAGAGTAAATTGGGAAAATTTCAAGTTTGTTTAGTCTGATGACGAACGGGTCCAGACATTCAAGCTGCCAACCGTTATTCACGGTTTAACTTGTGAAACCTGTTCTTTGTTGAGAGTATGGGAGGGCCTTGGCTCATGGGTCGCGGCACCCATGCGGCTCCATTGCGGCTTAAAACTTTATCTGAAACCTATCGTCATTGTAGGTGGGTCACGTGACTTTTCATGATATTCAAGTTTGTACTGGGTACAATCCGGCGAACCCCACTAAAACTGTCCTCGTCCGGCCTATATAAGCTCTCTCTTCCCCCCCTTCCATCTTCTCTCCATAATCCTTTCCCCAATCACAATCATATCCTCGATCCGCCAGCCCATCCTAACAGGACCCACAAAGCTCAGCACAACCTCTCACTCGTCCACAGTATCACCAGTGTATCCTCAGCTCATTTTAGATTACCTATCAAGGTTTCCCTAGCCAATAACCTTTTCACAGCCATTACCATCCGCAGAACTCTCTTTACTGTCCGCCAGGCCCGCTGTATTATTTTCGGATTTTCCACAATCCTTCATCCTCAAAAGTACTAGCATCTGCTAGCGGCTATCCTCCATCCGCTGAGGGACTTTTTAAACCCTCCCAAAAAGCAGCCTCTTTCTGATCAATCAACCACCCCCCACCCCGATCACTATTACAATGGCAGCCTCAAAGGTTGGTCTCAGTTTCGAAAAATCAGCATCCTTTAAAAACGACGGCAATGTTACCTGGTCTAAGCACGTTTGCGGCTTCCCCCACCCATGAACCTATAGTCCGGAGTATAAAGCCTGGCGAAATGCTATGAAACGTAAGATGGAGCAAGACAGGATCCCAGGGTTGAAGCAGAGTACTGCAGGACAATGGGCGGCCATCCAGGCACATGCTGATACCCTCCAGCCTGTTAGCCAGAGGTCGGGACTCTGGCAGGCTAATAACCCCTGTGGCGAACGTTTTACCGAATGCCTCGACTTTTTGCTAAAGGACATAGCAAAAAACATCAGGGTATCTTAAGAGACATGTTGAGAGCACCCATTGCCGCTGTTCGGGTTGCGGACCCCACCCCCGCCAGAAATAATGGTAAGTTAGCCCCAAGCGTCCGCAATAAAGATGTCCCATACATGCTAATACAGCTCATGCAGGTCTCGCCGGTCCGCCGTCTGTCCGTCTCTGTATAGATGAGCGATCTGTAGTTCGCCCAAGCAGCCCACTTCCTGTCGGGATGGACAAGATCTAGTGGCAAAGTTGTGGACATGTTTACTAGATGGAGCTAACTGAGCCCACCTTTCCCAACCTGCTAGCGGGCATAGAGAAAACCATGGCACCGGGTGTCGGATTTGGTATGCTTATTGGTATGATGAGACAGGGTACACGTCTGCTGCAGGACGATCCAGAGGGGTCGCTGCCGCTTGCTGAAATGATCCGAATCACAAATAGCCGACTTGTCCACATATGGTGGTCTTTGAATCCGCTAAGCGAACCAATGGATCTGCTCTTCTGTTGCCATCGAAGGAATGATACAGAGGATAGCACTCCTCCTCCCGGTGAGATCAGGTTTACTCCACGTGATAACCAGGGCCCCCCTCCAGACGCCTCGGATGACGGGTCCACCGGTAGCGATAATGGACAGAGCTCAGATGGCCACCAGCCAGAGTCATCTGCTGCGGCCGCAAAGCGAACCACCTTAACAAGGACCACCAGGAGCGGTAATACCACAAAAAAGACAGGGAGAACACACCGCATCAATTGGGCGGACGTTGGCGAATCAGAGCCAGAGTCTTCTGGTACGCAAGCTTCTGTCCCTCATTCTAACTTGGGCACTCGTGTTGTGAGGTCTAGTAGACAAGGAGAACGGGAGACTGACCTAAAGAAAGCAGCCTGAACGCCAGCCAATAACAGTCGTAAAAGCAACCTGGCTGTCATGCAAGAGGCCGATGAGCCATACGGTTGGGATAGAAGTCCGGGACCCCAGAGGAAGGTGGCGCGCCTGGTGGGGGCAATCGAGCCGGCATTGAGGTTGAGCCGGACACAAGCGATGGGGAGCATAATCTGAGTTGGCAACTGGCTGACAGGACTAGTCCGACAAACAGTCCGTCTCTGTTTACTCCCAATCCGTGTCACCATCATGCGTCTGCAGCCTCTGAGCAGGAAGAGGCGAGAAGGTAAGCCGCGCATCTTTTGATGCGGGCCTCAGGGGCCGAGTAGCCTGTCAACACATTGGCGACACGAGTTGATACGCCCGGCAGAACCCATACCCCCTCTGAGGATCCACATACCGGCCATGTATGTGCGGATATTCCGACAGCGGAAGAAGTCGGACGAGAATTATGCCCCCCCGCTGACTCCCCAACCCACTTGCGTGCATACTCTACACCTGGTAAGTTCCGGTTACGAGTACCAGGTTTTTCATCCATTCTGTTGGCAAGGTCTGCCGCAGTTCCGGCAGAAACGGGCGTTGGGAGTCTCCTCAAGTCCGTTTCTGTCCTGGCTCACGAGCGCTGCGAAAAAAGCTCTCCTGCCCCAACCAATGTGGCTAATGTCTCGCTAGCCGAGGATGCCGGTCCATTTTAAGCAACTTACAAGTACTAGGCCACAATGGACCCTTTGACTTTTCCTTTTGGTGTTTTCATTTTTGTTTCTAGAGTTCATGTTATTCTCGCTGTTTCCTGACTATTTCTGTTTTAGATTAGCCCGCTACGTCTGGGCTGCCTGCCCTTCTCAGTATACTTAATTTAGACTTGCGACTGTGCGCAGATCCTGCGGGTGTTTCCTTTGGGTGTTTTTCATTTGGAGTTTAACTTTTAGAGTTTTGCGAGTTATCCTTGTATTTTTTCCCACACATTTGTTGTTTGGATTGGCCCGGCTGTTGCCATTCCGGGTTGCCTAAACCCCATGTAGTCTACGGACACTTGGTTGCTCTACGGGGTCCCTCTTAGAGTTTTGCAGACCATTCTTGTTTGCCACGAGCTGTTCTGCGTTTACCGGGTCAGCACATGGGACCTGCTCTCGGAATCTTCGCAGATCATTGTTGCTCTTTTCCAGCTCTTTTTCGTTTGGTGTATGTTTTCTCGGCTGGCTTTAGCGGTTTGCTCTTTGGACTTGTGCGGATCATTCTTGTTCTTCTCTAGCTGTTTTTCGTTCGGGGTTGCCTCTTTCATTACTATTCCTATCCTAGCTTTTCATCTTATATCCCATCCGTTGAGCCTTAGCGGCAGGTTTCACTTTCTGCGATTAGTGTTCAGGCCCGACCCCTAGCCTTTCCCGCATTGGTTTCTGTCCGCTTGGTAGACCTACTCAAACTAGATTAGTCCGTACATTGTGATAAACCTTTTTCCATCTGGTTCAGGAACCCCAAGTACCTAACACTTGTATTGCCCCAGTGAAATCGCAGCGCGGCCAAGTCTTCGGGTGCAAATTCCTATATCAGGTATCAAGCTGGAATTTGGACGCGCGGTGTGTGCTGACGCCAGTGGATATGACAGCGAGTGATGAACTCTGAATGTCCATAGTTCTTAAGGAAGCTGGGCCAACCATTTCGATCTTTCAAGTTCACACCCCATATCGTGCCCTTAGCTACCTACTAATAGAGGCTTCCTAACACCACCTGCACCTCAACGTCATACACTGCAATTCTCTTCTATCACTATTCACCTGTATACTATGTCACAACAGCAGCGGCGGCTTATGGCTGACCAAGCGTGTTCATCGAGGCAGGAAAGGCAAAGGCGAAGAGAGGTCCTTCACTGACCTTTCCGGGGATCTGGGTCTAGGGACGGATTAACTATAATAACATCACCCAGTGTTGAGTCTGTTATGGCTGGGTCCGCTGTAGGTAGGAGGAGGGATGCCATATGGGAGCCAGCTTCTTCACGACTCCAGGTACTAGAGCCTGTCCTGCACAACCAGCAGCAGGTCTTAGAGTCAGCAGATGAGAGTCTAGACTCTAATGATGGGGAATGTGAGGGTAATGATGGCCAGAGTGAGGAGAGTGAGGAGAGTGAGGAGAACGAGTTAGGCCAGCATGGGGACGATATGGATCATCCATCTGCCTGGGGAGCGGAAAGACCAATTGGGCCTGAGTTTCTTAGCTCGCAGTTCTCGATACTGACAATCACCCCTGGGAATACCCAGAATTCTAGCAGGAGGATTAGTTACCCCAGACGGAGAACGTCTGCTCAAGTACGAGTTAGCCAAAATGGTTGTCCACCTGCCATTCCCTCCCGTTAGCCCACAGACTTCAATCCACTCGCGATGCCTGTGATTACCCCAAGTCACCCAGATCCAACCGTGCGGGAATTGGATAGCGGAGGACAGCAAGCCAGCAGTAGGCGAAATATGGCAACCGGGCTTGAGCGTACCATTCTGGCCACATCCCGTGACCTGATGTGGGACTGCACGATCTTCATCAATCCATTTCGGGACGGAATTACCCTGACGGAAGAAGTCCGCCCATGTTGGAGCGATGCTCGGACCAAATTAGGCTTTCCCGACTTTGCTGATACTACCCTGCCCTCAAATGACCAGGTAAGTTACCCTTAATCGATAACCGACATCCTGTCCTAGACTAAATGGAGTGGCCACTGGTCACTGATTTGCAGATCAGGGCAAGGCATAGCGGATGTAGATCTCAGTATCTGCATACAGCAAAGAAGGCTATAACAGAACTCTATAAGCTCAATATTGAGGATCCTTCAGCCTGTGCACGAAGAGTGGAATACCTACAGGCGGAGGATAGGTTGATTTGCCCGCCGGGCAGCGAGGAGGTATCCTGAGGACATTTGTCGGGATTGTTTCTAATCGGAGTAAGACTAAATCGATAGAATCCGGCGGACAGCCAATTTCTCGTAGATTCCTAGCACCCCAGATTCCGGGTGTGATATTTGCTCAATATTTCTCGGGCCCGAAAATGAAAGGCATGACGGATGAGGGTTTCCTGGATAAGATCGATGGCCCGTTTATTTGGCTGATAGCCGTCATATTATGTCATTCACAGGGATGTTGGCTGACTGGCATCTGTATCGATAATGTGGCTTGGCCAAGGACCACTTCTGAGGGTAAGAAAAACAATGTATACTGGCAGGTTTCAAAAGTGTCCGGATCCCCCGACGGCCCAGGCATCCAGACAGTTTTGAAACTAGCAAGTACTCGAGTTGGGTGAAAGGTTAGCTAATGGATAGATAGCCCTGCTGGAACGTCAGATGTGATCCTGGGGCAAAACGGGAAGAGTTTGGCAACATCGAATAATCCAGCGGAGAAGGACGATATTGGAGGCCAGAATTGCGAAGGAGCGGGGAAAGCGGGTTGAGAGGCCGGCGGGATATGACAATAATGAGGACGCATTGAGGCGGCAGTTTGGTAGTGATACAGAGCTGGATGAATTGGAGGCCGCTGGCGGCCTCGTGGATACAGCAGGAGGACATGGTCGGCAGGAGCCACAGCGAGAACATGGGCCCAATCCGGGAGCACTGGTTGGTGCAGCGCAGTTCCAAGACCCTGGGGAGGCGGAATCGCATGTTGAAGAAACCGATCGAGAGGATTGGGAGAATGGTTTTATCACCACTTGCTGATCGTGTATATATATGTAATTAAATTAAATTAAATTACGCGTGCTGACAGGGTCAGGAATGGTCAAACAATAGTAGTGTGTGAGTCGGTGGGCAGGAAAGGCATGAGAATGAATTGCGCGGATGTTTATAAGCTGCGGAAGTATGAGTAAGGCATCTAGGGGGCAATTGTAGGTTCGGAAGGCATGAGAATGTGTCAGGCAGATGGTTATAAACTGCGCAGGCTTGGGTAAGTGGTCGCGCGGCCAGCTGTAGGTTGACATGCACGGGAATGAGTCTGGGGGGCTGTTAGAAGCCGGGGAACACGGTGGGAGCCCGTGAGCGGACTGTAAGAGGCCGGGGTGGCGGTGAGAGGCATAGAGTAGATGAGATAGGATGTGGACGGCTGAGGAGAGAGCCGCACTAAGGGGCAAGGGAGGGGGGACGTCTGCCGGATATGGGAGGAGACGGGCTCGGATTAGAGGGTGGAGGAAGAAGGGCTGAACGTGTTGGGAGGGATGAGGGCGGAGGAAGTAATGACGGGAAAACGTCCGCCAAATAAGCGAGAGGACTGAGGGATTCCAGGAGTGTGGGAGAAGCGGAGGTGATGTTGGTGGGGTTCCGGATGAGAAATGGATTCAGGGAGAGGTTAGTGAGAGGGTTAAAGGAGAGAGGGTATCATGGAAAGAAAGCTGGTGGGCGGGGGTAACGGGGGGGGGAGGCAGGGAGGAAAGATGTGGCGGCCACAAGACGTCCGCAAAAGGGTAGCATGGAAACAGGTGCATTGGGAGCGAAGGTATGAAGAGGCTGGGCGATGGGGGTAGAGTATCAGGGGGGTGGCTGGGCGAGGGGGGGTCAAATGCGTCAGGACGCAAAAAGGGCTGCGTCCAATGGAGGTGGCCCTTGCACTTCCGGACGGAATGAGCCCAGGCGGACGCACTCAGGACAGGAGTTTACGTTATAAGTGCCAGGAAGGTCAGGCGCACAGGGTGAGCGGGGAGAGACAGAACGCAAGGTATTTCTTTTGCTGATGCAAATGTGAAAAAAGCCAGCAATGAAAGACGAAGCATGCTACCAGGAACTGGAAGGAATGCCATAATGACAAGTGCCCAGCACATGTCCAATACAAGGTGGACGCAGGGTACTACCCACAGAAGGAAGGGACGAAGAAGGACCTTTCGCACTAGCACCAGTACCACTGAGAGCCAAAGTTGCGCATCGGGAGAAAAGGGGTTGTAGGGACACGACAGGAGAGGAAGGGGAGCGAAAAAAAACACCACGCGACATCCAGGCCTTACACAGGCAGATACGGGAACTGTTGGACAAAAGGGAGCAATCCCTAAAAAACGAGGACGACTACCAATGGAAGGTAGCAGACCAACAAACCAAGATAGAACGCCTCCAGGACCAAATCCAAGGACTTTGCAGGACGGTCGCAGGATCGGGATTCAGCCTGGGCAGGTTGAAGAAAGAGGGGGATGAAGGGAGGAAAGGAAACCAGGAGCTTGAGCGCCGAACCACAAGCTCAAAAAAGTGTTGAGAAGAGCTGGGCGGAAATGGCGCGACTTGGGCAATTAGCATTGGTGACCGATGCTAGGGGGAGACGGGAGCTAATGTCACAAATCGTGACTAAGCAAGGCGGATTTCACATGACTAATAATCATTAGTCATAAGGTATGTTGGGGTTTTGCACTATGACGTCATTTGACTCATAGCTTTCACATCACTGCGCACTTGCGAGTTATGTTTTGATTATGATTGGTTGATGATTTCATGACTCACGATTGTGACGTCATACAATGTAATGATTTTCGCAAATGACTCATATTACGAGTCATGGGTTTCACGCATGCGACTCGTTGGAGCGCATGATCGCGTTTATAGGTTGGGATCGATTAAAGAGAATGTCCGCAGTTGACTCGTGCGAGTCACGTGATCGATTTTGGAGTATGACTCACCATGAGGCATAGACGCTATGTTACGCGAGGTGATGAGTCACCAGGGTTAGGGCTGTGGGAAGATGCCTATACAAGGGGCTTGGTCCTGACCAAGAGATAGGCCACGCTTCTCGCAAACTCTTTCCCCCCCCCTACATTTTACATACAATTCTCAACGCTACCCCGCTTTGCGTCCGGACCAAACCCCTCTCCCACCTTTTCCTCACCTGCTAGCCGTCATGGCCAGCGCCCATAACCTCCCCCCAGGGAACGCAGCCTTCGGTAGGCTCTCAGCCCTTAGCTCCCCCCTCCCGTCGCGTTCAGGAACCCCCTCGACCGACCACCCCATTGAGTTCATGATGAGGCAACTCGCTCAGGCGAGGAGCGCCCTCCGGCTCAGCAACCAAGACTTCCCGGACCTCAGCCCAGATGCGCAGGCCGGAACCCTCCCCATTGAGTCCATCACGATCGTTCTCCTCTCCCAGCTCGTACAGGGCCTGGTGACCGTCTCACATGAGCTGAGCGGGGTAACCCAGGCAGTCGCAACCATCTCCGAGGAAAACGAGAACCTCAGGGAGGAGCTCCACGACATCTCCTCTCAACTCGCCAACCTCCCCCACGGCCAAGAACAACACACCGCCCCGGGGATCGCCGATCTCCAAGCATCCATACGTGACCTGTCACATCGTGTGTCAGCCCCGATCCCTGCACCCCTGGCACTGCCCCCCCCCACACAAAGAAACCCCCAACCTCCTCCAACTGCCGGCCCCCCCGCCTCAAGGAAGGGCAAAGAAAAGGCCCGTGCACCACCCACACTCCCCTCAGCCGCGGCTGACGACCCTAAATACCTCATACCATTCTACGATACGAGGCTTGGCAAGGCATTCGGTGACCCCGAGAAATACGCCAAGCTGTATCCCAACTCATACGAAGCCGGGGAGTTCCGGAAGGGGAGGTACGACCTCGACTCCTTCACCCCAGGCCACCTCCACCCGGACGTCCACCCCTCCCCCTCTTATGCGCAAGCAGCCTCGGGCTCAGGTTCGGGCGGCAAGGGCAAGAACAAAGCTGGGAAGCCTCCTTCCCCTCAACTTGTTGCGAGTACGACTGCCCCTCCTGTTAAAAAGGGGCCGCCTTCCCTCCCAGGTGCCCAACGACGTTTCTTTGCTCCTCGCCAGTCCCCCTCCCCACACCCAGACGCCCTAAAAATTGCCGCTACCTTCCCTGACGTTGCCGCTCGCGTCCTTCGCGAATCAAACTGCCTCCTCCCTCTCGGCTTCTCTG
>Ga0307517_10009757_pt1 | contig 13557 bp, 16 predicted proteins | sample 23_EM_MG_FD_194515 | JGI IMG/M metagenome (GOLD analysis project Ga0307517, IMG submission 194515) | Populus trichocarpa ectomycorrhiza microbial communities from riparian zone in the Pacific Northwest, United States - 23_EM | ecosystem: Host-associated > Plants > Roots > Unclassified | place...
TACCTGCTGGGCAAAGTGTGAGTAAATTGCTTAAAAACTCTCAACAAACTCACAATGTACCTGCCAGGTATGACCCCCTCTGCCCCCAGTGAGTGTTGGTATGCCCCCCAATTGCTCGGGTCTTTCATCGTAGGCCCACCCCTTATCCGATTGATCATATCCCCCTAGCCTTCCGGGTCCGATCTCTGCCATGTGACCGAAGTGTCGGAGGGTTGAGTGGTCACAGTGACTTGGCCAGCTCTGGAGACTCCGCCTCAGATGGAATTGCCAGGGTGTTTGGAAGAAGAACCAGTGGAGGGTCCTCCCTCTCTCTTCACAGTAGAAGAGAGATTCCGTGGGTTTAGGATAAGGGTTGGATACTCTCATCATGATGTTGATGAGGCGACAGTATGGGATATACATCAAGAGGATTGGGAGAACACCATGATCGATGCCCAGTGGGAGTGAGACCTTCTCTGTCAGGGCAATCTCGCCTCCTGCACACAATGACTAAAGAGTCTACTCAACCAGGAAATAACCTCTGCGACGAGTTCTGTCGGTGGTCTGCTAGCCCTAAATTCTGCGTAACAGCAAGGGGGCAAGATAGGAGGGAGGTAGATGAAGTAACTCCAACGATGTGTGGAGTAGTCTTGACACCTGAGTCAACTAGAGATGGTGGTCTAGAGGGAAGTGGAGGTAGCTCAAGATGAATGAACAAGTAGACGATACTTGTCTTGGCACAAGGGTGAGAAACCTTAGTAACCTCTGGTGTAGAGGACGGAACTGCCTTGAAGACGAGATTGATAAAGTTAGGGAGCTACTACAGGAGATAGGGACAAGTATATATACTGTAGCTCCCTGCGCACAGACCAGGTGCGTACAGACCATGTTGACAAACATTTGGAACAAAAGAAAACAACGTGTGAGAAAGAAAAGAACCAAAAGAGGAAAACATTAGCCAAAAAGGAAAGGAGGGTGAGTCAGCGATCGGGGCTGATGTGGGTCGTGGGAAAGAAAGGGATAACAATAGTCCGACTAAGAATAGAAACAATATAATCCATGACCAAGTGGATGATGTTATGTGGGGCTGGTCCGTGCACGCTGACTGATGCTGAGTCAGGGTGGGACTGGTCCGTGCACGATGATTAGCGAATGGGAAAACGATAAAAGGAGGGAGAGATTCAGGGTCTATCCCTCACAACTTCACCGTTGCTTTTCATACCCATCAACACCTTACCATGCCTATGTCCTCACACTCCATCCACAACCCTGCCCGTCGCCGTATTCGTAGTTCCTCTTATGAAACCTTCCGAGATCGCTTCAACACCAGGAGGTGGCCGATCTCTCGTGACCATCGTAAGTCTTCTTAATCTTGTGATCCTCGAATATCATTAATGTTGTCTCTAGATAGTTGGCCATATCCTGAACATCGTGATGTTTGGGATAGGATAGAGAACACCTTCAACACAGAGGAAGACTTCGAGGATCTTCGGATTCAAGATTTTGTATTGGCGGGCCGTCAAACAGCCCAAAGAAGATTAGACCGTCTGACCATGCCTCGGGGTCAGACTTCGGTTCTTGAACGAGGATCGCTCCAGTTGAGGGAGCATGAGAAATCGGACACCTCGGTGGATACCGCTTTGGGATACACGTCCATTGTGGGGACGATGTTGGCTGAGGAGTTGGCCAACGCAGACAACCAGGTTGGTACTCTTGATCGTACTTGTTAGAGTACATCCTGATTGCCTTATTAGATCGTCGCTCTTCAGGAGCGTGTCCAGGAAGCGGAACTCTCCGCTGCTCGCTCTAACGCGGCATTGGCCTCGTTGATAGGGAGGGTGCGAGAGCTGGAGATGTCCCAGCGGTTGACCACGGCAAGGCTCGCCACCTTGCCTGCCAATGTGGTTGACCTGACTGTAGAGGTCAGAGAGGAACCGGAGGAGGTGGTCCCAGAGAGTCCCATCTGGGATTGGGAGGAGGAGTTGTCCATGGACGACGAGGAGGATGGTAGGGCAAACGAAGTGGTCTATCGTTTGCGTCCTAACATGTTGACCCAGCTCGTCCCGATAGAGACACTAGTCCATACCTCGGACAGTGTTGGGGAAGGGGAGCATATGCCGTCTACGGGACCCCTGGTGATCCAGGACTACCAGGCGGAAGTGGAGCTGCAGAGGTTGGAGGCGAGGGAGGAGGGGTACGTGGAGATGAATCAGGCAGCGGACGAGATGGTGGTATCGGAGGAGGGGATTCCAGATCCGTATTTGAGGATGACGGATCCGGAGACCTTGCAAGCTATCCCCGACCCCCCGGACTATGAAGGTCCTCCTACGTATTGGAGGTCCTATCATCCGGCAGAGAGGGTCGTAGATACCAGTGTTCCTGATGAGCTCCGCGAATAGATGTCTTCTCCTTGATCATGTGTTTTTGAATGTAAGAAAAGTAAGAAAAGAAAAGGAAAGAAAGAAAAAGGGATAAGAGAAATAGAAAGGAAAAATACCGTCGCGTGATAAAGTAGTCACAGACTACAACCGCGATGACATTCTCCTTGTAACAATAGTCTTGTGCAATCCATGTGTTGAAAGGTCATAAATGTATGAATGGGGATGAAAGGTTCACAGAACCTTCAGAAGGTTTAAGAAGAAATGAAGGAAAGATTGGGCAACAAGGGCTTGAGAACCAAAAAAGAACAAGAACAATAACACTCCTTGCCTGCTCTCTACAGCAAACTTGTCCAATGTTTTCAGCCCCTCTCCAACTGATCGAGGAAACTGTTGGCACCAAACCCACCACCATCCCCAAGTTCATCCCCAATCCTACCATACCCATCAATGTCAATCCATTGGAGAAGTAACATCATCATCATCTCATGGAACTTGCTGAACAGACCTTCCCTGACAGCAGGGTTCTGGATTGTCACCACTGATATCAGTAAACATGGCTGACACTTTATTTCTCACTTATATGACCTTATTTCACCTTTTCATCGGTTATTTGTCATTATATAACCTAGGTCCAAAATTTATATAATCTCGTAGGTCTAAATGGCGGGAGAGCACCAAAAATAAGGTCAAATAAGAGCAATAAGCAAATAAGACGATGCCACCTTTACTGATGCCGTTGCACAAGAGTTGACGTGGTTTGGGTGAGGACAGAAATGCCGGAGACGAGGATCCTCTAGGAATCATCATCCTCGTCGATATTCGCGTTACAGATCGCATAAAGCTTTCTCCGGTTTGAATCCCTTGTATCCTCCTGGCTCGCCACCTCGAACATGTATTCCAACACACCCTTCCGCAACCGGCTTCTATCCGACGGCTCATCCGGCGGCGATAAACACGAGTTGGCCAATAGGTTAGGAAAGTCATCCAGTGTGGGGCTCGCCTTTGATCGCTCCGGCAGTGGTGGCCCGTCCAGCTCTGGTGGAGGAGGGAGCGCAGCGAGCAAGGGATCTATCAGGTTAGCTCGAACCTGTTGGTACGTTACTTTATTTGGGGTTTTGGCGGCGAGCGTCAAGAAAGGCGCGAGGACTAGTTTCAGGGGAACGGGATTTTGTGCGGTGGCAGCCGCGGAGGCTTTGTCGAGTTCTGCGAGCCAGACTTCGCTTAGATGATAAGATAGGCCTGGTGGGACCCTAGGATCCGAAGGACTACGCAGCGAATGAGGAAGAAAGCGCGGAGGTTTGTCAGTGATTTTGTATGTTGGACCTGGTATCGGCTGAAGGGAAGACATTGCGGCTCACCACAAGGGGCCGCCGGCAGCGCAGAGGATATTATTGTGTTCTTCACAAATGGGTGGAGCCCAATCATTTTTGATCAACAGAATGAAGGAGGCATTGACGAAACGCCGAATCAACATGTAGTATTTGTCCATCCTGCGCACGGTATGTCAGGCATAAATATTGACCGAATCTAAGATCGTGGGCACCCCACCTGAGACGGTCGATGCCATGCCATTCGCGAACGACGGTCTGCCAGAAGCCCTTGAGGAAGAGGAGGGAGGAGGAGGGGTCAGGTATTTGGAGGAGGATGTCTGCGAGCTCTGTGGCCAAGGCCTGCTGAACGAGAGGCTTGTCGGACATCCAGTAACCTTCTTCCGGTGCACGATAAGCATCTTCGCGGGTGGTAGAGGAGTGGTTAGGGAGTAAGCGCACAGTAAAAGATTCCCTTCCATAGTTTGGCCAGCTCTAGATCATCAGACAGGATGGGCCCAGCGGAGTGAGAGAGAAATTGGACGAGATGTTTTACGGCCTTGTCCCTCGTCGCCTTTTCTTCGGAAAAAGTGAGCGAGCGTATAAAAGATGGAGAAGGAGGAACAGTCCACCTGAAGATGCGAGGAATTTTCCAAGAGGAGGGCTGTCGTTCTGAGCCATGTCAGTTGGAAAAAGATGAGTTAGCGGAAGCGCTGTGGACGGATCATTGATCGAGATGAGTTCTTTTCTTCGTCCACGGTGACGAGATTGCTTCCAAGTTCACAGGTTCTCAAGACCTCAGCGCTGCGTGAGCAATGACTCCTGACATTTTTCTCAGAGGCCTTGGAAGCCTTCGCTTATCTCTCCACCCTCACCTCCAAACTTATGACCACTTCCAAGCTGCTCAGTTCAACCCGTTTGCGATTTTTTTTTCTCTCTCTCTAAACGGCACGGAACGGACAACACGTTGTATAAGGTTACTTGACGTTTCTGAGTATGAGAACGGAAATGTCGGAGATGAGGAACCCCCAGGGATTACCGTCTTCGCCAAGATTTGCTCGCCTTTGAACCTTTTCCTGGCTTACCACATCCTTCCGCAACTCCGATCGACATCCGACGACGACAAAGAAGTTTCCCTGGGAGTCGCTGGTTTTTGACCGCTTCGGTTGCAGTGGCCTCCGGTGGGTAGGGGAGCGAAGGGTCATTTACACTGCCTTGTTCGGAGTAAGTATCAAGGAATAGACTCGTGACCAGTTTGGAGGGGACAGGTTCTCGGGTGACGGCAGCCATGAATGCAGAAGTAGAGGCTTTGTCGAATTCTGTGAGCCGGATGATAAGATGGACCCTGGAACTGTGTAGAGAATGAAGGGGAAAGGGCGGAGATTTGTCAGCGAAGAAAGAGCGCGGAGGATAACATTGTGATCTTCACCGAGGAGTCCAATCATTCTTTGGTCAGCAGACCGTTGCAGCAGGCGTTAACAAAACGCCGGATCAGCATGTAATGTCTACTCATCTTGCATCCGATACGTCAGACATAAAGATAGACTGAATGCGAGGATGTGGTCAGCCCACCTGCGACGGTCGATACCATTCGCGGTCAGTGGTTTGCCAGATTCCCTTCCACGGGTTTGACTGCCGCCCAGTGGAGAGAGAGAAATTGGACGAGATACTCTCCGGCCTCGTCCCTCATCGCCTTTTGGTGTGAGCCTACCTGAAGATGCGAGAGGTTTTTCAAGAGGAGGGCCGTCGTTCAGAGCCATGCGTACCTTCAGTGAGTGAGTGCAGCCGAACCGCTGTGAACGGATCAATCACGGTGAAGTTTAGTCCACGTCTTACGGACTTGCCCAGGTTCTTAGGTTCTCAGCAATGGCAATGAAGCGCTGTCATTCACCCCAGAGGACTTTTAAGAACCTTTAGGCCTCCGCCTGTCTCTCCCCACCCCCCGTTTCCCATAATGCCCAACATCCCTCTACTCGGTTCAGCCCCCATCTCCGTCGGAGGAGACACCTTCAATCCGTGCTTCACTTGCACTCCTGCTTACGAGCACCCGCGCGAATGGACACCTGACCCCGACACCCCTGGCAGGTACCGCACCTTGGTCCTCTGCTTCGACGGTACCGGAGACTCGTTTGACCAGGATGTGAGGTCATCTCCCTCAAATCCCTCTTAACTCGGGTCACGCCCGGTACTGAACGCGGCGTTCACAGAACTCCAACGTTGTGCAGTTCTTGGCGATGTTGAAGAAAGACGATCCCACAAAGCAGCTGGTATATTATCAGGTGATTTTCCTTTCAAGTCTACGCGTCAAATCTCCATCCTCATGTACTTTTGTACAGGCCGGAATCGGGACTTACACGAGCAGTGTGCTCAAGACGCCGGTTGTCGAGGGCGTGTCCAAATTGTTGGACCAAATGGTCGCTTACAACCTTGACGATCATATCAAAGGTTCTTCCCTCCACTCCCTCCTCGCTTCCCACCTGACCAATCATTTCCAGATGGATACCTGTTTTTGATGCAAAACTGTTAGTCCACTTTGTACCCAATTCATTCACTCTCTGGGAACTTTACCATATCCAATCAGATCACGTCGGGGACCAAATATGTATTTTCGGTTTCTCTCGCGGCGCTTTCACAGCTCGTGCCCTTGCCGGCATGCTCCAGAAAGTTGGACTTCTCCCTCCATGCAACCTCGAACAGTTGCCGTTCGCGTATGCCATGTATGCGAGGGATGACGATGAGGGTCTCAGGTTGAGCTTGCAGTTTAAGCGAACCTTTTCTGTCGACGTAAGGATCAAGTTCCTTGGCGTATGGTATGTTTTCGCAGCCTATCGATCAATCACTCGCCTCATGCCCCCCGGGTAGGGACACCGTGCAATCTGTCGGATTGATTCCAAAACACTTGCCATTCTCTGGCTCGAACAATGCCATCATCCACTTCCGTCATGCGTTGGCCCTTGACGAACGCCGCGTCAAGTTCATCCCATCCTATTGTACCGGCGGAAAATCCAAGCAGGAGAGGACAGAAACCAAGACTTCCGAACACAGCGAGGCCGTTAGTGAGCATGGAAATGGTAGGATGGAAAGACGACAGAGGTCTGGAAAGTCTCACGAGTACGAACTTCATGTCAATTCCATGACCGGGGCAGAGACCGACGTTGAAGAAGTATTCTTCGCCGGCGCCCACTGCGGTACGTTATGGTTCTTCTACACTTGATAGATTCGTCACTGACGGGTGCGTTTTCAGATGTCGGGGGTGGATCTGTAATAAACGGCCAACGTCACAGTCTCGCCCGCATTCCCCTTCGATGGATGATCAGGGAGTGTTTCAAGGTTAACGTTGGAATCATTTTCGACGCGCACATGCTCGAACACGAGGTTGGACTTGGCGTCGATTCCATCCTTGAGGTACCTACCCCGCTCCCACCCGCCACCCTTCACTTGGCTGGGCCCGACGGCGCCGAGCTTGAGGGTTTCTCCGCGCGTCATATCCCGATGGCCATCATTTCTGGGCTCGGTTACCCATTCCGCTGGGCCTGGGGCAAGCTGTCACACCTTCGTTTCCGCGATTCCCCCCAAGTCGCGTTTTCCTTCGAGCAACAGAGGTTCATCTCCAAAGGCGAGGCTCAAGAGGAACTCGAAGATGTCCTCTCCCCCATTTACGATCAGCTTAATAAACACACTTATTGGAAAGCCATGGAATGGACCCCTTGTAAGTTGCTCACCACCCCAACCCGTCCGCATCAGCGGCAATGAGCTCATACGGCGCCTAAAGGGATCATGAAAAAGCAGCGCGCCGAGGTGGACGGTTCGGACGACATCTGGGCCTACAAATTCGTGTAAGTCCCCCCCTTTTGTGATCCATCACCGACCACTGGCAGTGTCATTGATTGTGTTGGTTGTCAGCTGGAACCGTGGAAAAGGCCGAAAGGTGTACAATCGGGTGATGCAGCGTGGCATGAAGGTCCACAGGTCCGTGAGGACTCGCATGTTGGCCCGTGGCACGGAAAGGGGTGACAGACCGTACTTGCCAAAAATCCGTTGCGTGATCGACGGCGAACCACGGTGTCTGACCAGGGATGAATGGTTGGCGGACAAGCCAGTATACTTTGAGTGGGTGGACTGATTGACGACATGAAGCCTCGCGCACATGGCGGATCTACGAACGACATGAGAGAACACGAGTTGCGAGACGGGTTTGGGTGATGATGGTGATGATGATGATGCGGGGAACCGGAAGGGGACCTGGCCACGATTAATGTATATACAACGCATATGCAACTGTATTTTTCTGATATCTTGGTAATTTTCTTTTTTTTTCCCTCCCCATGGCGCGTGGCCTTTTCGGTGATTTGCAAAACTGGATGCGATAGTGTGAGAAGGGGGATCGGCACGCCCAACCCTGTTTCCCGTTCACCCCTTGACCTCACTCCCCTTTCCCCCCAAAGTTAAATGCTTTCTTCCCGCACCTTTCAAGATTCTATATCATGTCCGGTGCCCTCTCGCATAACAGACCCCATCTCCCCGCCTCCAGCTCCGCCTTTGATCTTCCAACACCTTCCTCCCCACCGACAATCGACCCCGACGACGGTCTCAGCCCATTCATGCTCCACCAACGACGACGACCCAGCCTCCTCAATCCTAAACTAGGCCACCTCTCGCTAGAGAAACGCCACCGCAGTCCTCTCTCGAGCTCGTTCAAGCGCAGGTCTTCCCGTCGCAGGAAGAGCACGAGCAACGGTGAGGACTCGGAGAGCGACCGCGACTCTAACAAGATGTGGATATCGGATCGCTCAGCCAGCACCAGCTCTGAGAGTTCGAGGAATGCCACCCCTCCCCAACAACCAGAGTTTAGCCTGAGCACGGGCACCGCTACCGGGGCTTTGTTCGGGCTGGATCCGAAACCCGTGGGGGACATGGCCAGCCCACGCCCGTCCACTCCTCCACGAACTTCCAACAACTCGGCCTTCGACGGTATGGAAATCGTCCCGCGTAGGAGGCTTTCCCTTCCGGTACGTTTTACAATTACGGACTGTATGCTACATAACGTTGACCTCCCGAGCGCTCATTCCCTTTTCTCCCCCCCACTTCACATTGATTGTTACAGATCAAGTTCCCCCGCGTGCTCAGCCTGCTGTCGGAATCACGGCCGGAAGAGAACGAACTCAAGTCCGAGGCACAGTTTCAGAGACTTCTCGCCTCGTACACCGGCAACCCCCTTACCCCCAAGACTCCACGTGCACCGTCCGATCGGGGTAGATACCCCGAAGAGGCAGAGGACGTGGAAGAAGTTGCAGTTCAGAGCGAGGACGATGACGACGAGCTCGTCGAAGGCTCGGTATGCGACTACAACGCGACTACTGAGGCCATCAATATCTCGAGGAAGGGGACCCCCGCCCAAAGCATCAATGGCGACGATCCGTATTCATGGTACCCTGGAAGCCCCGTGGGGTCGTCATACATGGATGTTGATCCGGTAAGCACTTTGTTTCCCCTAGGTATATGCGCACAAATTGACCCGCTTCCTCTGCCCCAGATTTTCTCCTTCGGTTCTCCTCCGACCATGACACCGAATTCTGGACCCAGCTCGTGGAGATACACCCCTCCCTCAACTTCGAGTGCCGTCCGGTCGAACAAACGAAAACGTGTGTACATTGCTTCAGTGTTTGCTCCGGTTTTTGTTCAGAATCGCTTACCCCGATGTGGTTTTTGCAGACGATGACCGGTATGACCCCTACCCGGCAGCGAAGAGACGGGCGGTATCACCGTCTATGCCCACCTACTTGCGAGGGTCACCACGGATATCCATCCCGGTGGCCATACCGATATCTGTCCCTAATTCGTCTTCATCGTCGCCGGTCGTTACTCAGATGCAATCCTTCACTCACCCGAACTTTACGTTTTCGAGACCCATGATCGGTTCGCCTGGAATGTCGAGTCCGACGATGCGAGCCACCGTCGGGTTACTTGCCAGTCCGATCTTACGGCCCTTGCCTCGGGCGAGGAGGGAGGGAGAGGAGAGGGAGGTTGAGAACGCAGGAGAGGGTTTGGGAGGTATATCGCTGTGATTCTCGTCCCTGCCCATCGTCGTCGTCCTTGCATGCGCGCGTGCGCCTATCGTCCTTCGTCGCTTTCTCTCTTGCTTTCCGTCGCTCCGCTTTTTCTGTTTCTTCCTCTGGGTGCTTGTGATACTTGACCTCTTGATGACTGTTGTGATTTCTCTTCAGCATATAGCGCTCGCAGTTAAATCCTTGATGTTGTTCTTTGCCACCCATCGCTGCTGCTGTGACTTGGTGGCCCCGACCGTCCCTTGTTCATTAATGTCGCCTACGCTCTCTGGCATTCTGTATACTATGCATTGTCGTGTACATATATAGTACAAGTGTCTGCTGAAAGCCAAGTTGTTGTTTTGTGTAGACCCCCAGAACATTGCCAGATCTTTAACTCCCTCTGTAGGTCGTGTAAGAGAAAGGGCTGATGAGGAGGGGGACGTGATGATGTTCGGAAGGATTCTCAACCGTGAACGTGATCTTCAAAGAAAAACCACATCATCAAATTCAGCCCCAGAGAGGAGGAAAGCGGACAAGCCTCCCACCTGAACGAACGGATAGAACGACTTTCTACCCGTCCTCTCGAAATACTCTTTGGTCTCAAACACGATCTGGTAAATCCCAGATTGGATCGGAGAGCTGTGGGGGAGGAGGAGGTCCAAGCACCTCCCGTCCACGTTCGTGATGGAAGTTCCGATTTCGACCCACTGTGACGATCCGGCTGTGGGAGATGGATTGGGCGGGTTGGTGATGGTGGTGGTGGTGATGTCTTGGACGCTTGGAGCGAGGAGTTGGACTTTGACGCCCTGAGCTGGTTTTCCGATGGATGAATCTAGGACTGCAGGGGGGAGTGCCAGGATGTGGACCCACGATGGTCAAGACCCTCCCATCCATTCGTGCGAAGTGGTGACTCGCGTACATACCATGGCAAGTGATTTGAGATTCCGAAGACATGCTCACGCTCACTTTCTCCCCTCTCGTATCCCTGTGACTGTTTCCTCCGGACTCTTGTTGTGAGAAGAGTTTCCGATTACGAATTGCGCTTATGGATGTGGGGGGTGTGGGAAATCGTGGATGGATTCCCAGATTAGATTACAGAGTTCATGCACTTGTCACGAAAATCCTCCCCTACTACACACGATGCCATTTGATAAAATACCAAACACATCCAAACATCCAAAGAACGACGAGGCACCAGTGCGCCCGTAGAAAACCCATACTTATATCGGCTCACCGCGAGAAACGAGAAGCGGAAGCGGGTGAATAAATACCAGAGGCTCTAGACATTTAAACAGCGCGGATAAATTCTTCACCCACCACCAAAGGCCACAACACCGAACCGACACGCACGTATGTACTGTGTCGCTCGCAAGGCTGTTGTTTTTTTTTCGTGGTCACTCCGGCCCTCGTGCCCTAGGTTCAATAATTTTCTGTCGAAGTGACTCTCGGTCTATTTTTACATCGGCAGCGATGGGGAACGATCTTTTCGATGTGGATACCCCCACTAGTCCACTTGTGCTTGTTATCCGCAACGAGCTGAAATACGACCGAAGAAATCAGCTTTCTATGTAAAGAACCTTGCCGAACCATTCCGGATCTTGCCTTTAAGATGGATATTGTAATCTTTTTCACCTCCTTATCGTCCTTCGTCACGCGTTCCTTCGCTTTGTCTCCGAAGACACCCAGTGCGGCAGGGCACTCATGGCACGCAGACCTCGTCCACGTCCGGGTGGTTCCGAATGGGATACCTCCAGCTCGTCCCCGGAGACCTGGAAGCCACGGACTTTGAAAACAGGCTAACTTGGTTCTAAATAAACCCGTGTCGTAAGTCCGGGGTCCCTCGAGAACGGCCGTACCTTCTGCCGAGCGACCAGGAACAAGTCACCGTCCTCGTTAACGGTCACTTTATCACCCGTCCTTACCCACCTAGGAAAATTCCGAGTTGACCTTATCACTGCAGGAGGAAGGGCTGAGGGTGCGAGTTACCCTTTATCAAGGAATACCTGACGGGTGCCGAACGGTGATTTGCCATGAGTCAAGTGGTCCAACGCTCGAGACGGCCCGGAGACCCAGGGTTCCCCTGCTTCCCCTGGTCCAGCAGATTTCCCATCCGCAGGAACGATTCTATAGCCAATGCCGGGTAGGAACCTCCCGATGCTTGCCGACTTTGGCATCCCTTGTTGAGACGCCGGGGTTATCGCCACCGCCGTCGACACTTCCGAGACCCCTGAGTCAGATTGTGAATCGGAATGCCGGTATGATCCTCCGAGATAGCGCCTGACTTGCCATAGACTTGACCAAGTGTACAGTTGGGGAATACCCTCACGAGATTATCGACGAGTTCCAAGGGGAATACCTGTGTTCCCAAGAGACAGTATTCGACATGCTTCATGTCGTACTCTTTGGCTAGCGGATTCTGGGGAATTCAGAGGCGACCGCAAGATATCGTGGGGTAATCATTCATCGAGCGGGAAGGTGGCTGACCTTGCATACGAGAACCACCCGAGAAGGAATAAGGCTAGATCTGCATTCAATCGGGATCAATACTGTCATCCGCCTTGTGTCAAATTGGGACGGAGGAGGGCTTACAAGAGATATGTGACGATGGTTTGGAATCAAGAACGAAAGTCAAACTTCTGAACGAGTACGGTGGCGACCTTTACGGGGCTCGAGTGAGACGGAGTTGGGGCGCGTCATGGCGAAAGACTTACCCCGCGATACATAGCGAATAAAACCTATCGGAGTTCCACTAGTGAAGCGAGCCCTCAAGGACCAATGTCGCTTACATTGGAAAGTCCGTAGAGATCTTGAAACGAATGCGATGATCAGTCTTCCGTATACACCCATTAGCGAGCGAAGCCAACGACGTACGAGCTGCCGGTAACACTAGACGGCATCGTTATTGAAACAAATCAAGGCTGTGTGGCCTCATGTGTTCCACGCAAGGTACTCACCACCAAACGACACCTCGCCAGGCACAAAGATTCCGGCAATGATGTTGGCGATTATGGAATAATGACTGACTGAAAGAATCTTTTTCAAGGGTCATGTGAGTTTCGGTGCACGCAACAACCAGTTTCATACCTTTGGTATGCCTGAAAGTGCCACGCGAGATAACGTAGAAGGCGGGTTTTGGTATCGCAGATCCATCGGCTAGCTTCCGCTCAGTGAAATGCTCATGGCTGTCTTTGAAATCGGAAACAAAGTCCCGTAGGACGGGGTATGGAATGTTTCCGCTGGAAGACTTGGGTTTATCCAAGAGCAAAATTCTATGGGGGCGGTATTCCTGCCCCTTCCACAACCCCGGCAATCTTATCTAGGAAGTCTGGATGCACAACGGTGAGATCCGCATCGGTGTCTCTCAGGTTTTCCACTAGTTCTGGGATTGTGGAGAATGCAGGATCTGCGGAGCTGTAATAAGTTCGTTAATATCGCTAGGTCGGCAAAGTGGACGCACAAATGTATCCGTACAAGGTGATGCCGCCGAGGCGCAATATCACGACAATGGGAACGATGTGATTCGAACCGATCAAGGTGACTTGGGGGGCGAAGTGTTAGAGAGGGATGGTGTGGAACGGGCCAACAAAGACAGATCACCTACGTTCCTTTCGCCTGGAATTGCATCCGGGCACAATCGACCAAATGGAGAAAACAAAAGGGGGTCAGGAGAGAAGCGGGATAACGTACCTGTGTTCCACTTCCAATGAATCGCGTTGGCGAGCCGCAGTGACTGAGACCGAAGCTGAATGAAGGCTGTAGATGGGGTATGTCACCTGACAGATGTGCCCACGTCTGCGAAAGAAAGTGCGTGACCGGTTTGTCCATCGACGAGGCAGGGGGAGT
>Ga0307517_10009759_pt1 | contig 13552 bp, 13 predicted proteins | sample 23_EM_MG_FD_194515 | JGI IMG/M metagenome (GOLD analysis project Ga0307517, IMG submission 194515) | Populus trichocarpa ectomycorrhiza microbial communities from riparian zone in the Pacific Northwest, United States - 23_EM | ecosystem: Host-associated > Plants > Roots > Unclassified | place...
TATCTTAATTTTAATTTGAAGAAGAGTATCTTTAAGATATTTAAAAAAAAATAAAAAAAGCTAATATTTTAAATTAAAAGTATAATCGTTTTATCCACTTCAATTTCTTAACCATTTTCTATCAACTTTAATTAATCAAAGTTAATGCGTGCTTAAAAGAGAAGGACGAGATAGAAAATTACAGAAACCAAATTTATTTGCCGAGTGGCTTAAAGCCACGTGTCCGAATTGCCTTCATTTTGAAAAACGCTGTTTTATTCGTTGTTGGAACCACGTGTCTTGGCCTCCTTAGTCCTTGACGGCCAATCAATGTCCTCCAATACAAATCCCTTGATCCACCTGATAAAACCCTAACAGCTAGTCAGCTACTGCACTGTTCTTCACTCATCAAGACACTACGTCAAATCCGATTTAGACCCGATTCTGGGATCGATAAAAAAATAACATATATTATATGTAAATTTATAGGTTATTTAGTTAATTGTTTTTATTAAAACAATAAAGTTTTTTTATTTTTTAATGTTGAATCCAATTTGCTTAAATGAATCTAATAAAAAAATCGGTTAAATCAATTAAATCTTGTTTGTTCAATATTTTATCTGGTTTAATTAAAAATTTATCTTAGTCAGTTATTTTTATTAAAATAATAGCGCTATATTTCTAATTTAAATTTTATTAACTTAATATTTCATCTGATTCAATTAAAAATTCTTTTCAGATTACTTTTTAAGTCAACCTATCGGTCAGACCGAGTTTTACGAACATCATTATTAGCTAAAACACTCACTTAATCACCTGCTAATCCTCCCCTGTAAAAATCCCAACATCCATAACGAAATTCATTTCCCACGAAAATCACATGTAACTAACTGCGCCAATGCAAATCCCTTCTTCACTATCCCTCTTCCGCCATCGCACTCCCACCTTCTTCCGCCACCACCCTCTCCTTATCACCGCATCCAGACACCACCAAAACCAACCCAATGTCTCCCGCAAACAACCACCAAGCAAAAACCTCCTCAAAGCCAAAAAAAACCTAACTTCCAAAAAAGACTTCTCCAATCTCTCTCCGATCCTCTCCCCTGACCACACCCCTACCAACCTCTCCGATTCTCAAGCCATCGGCACCGTCGCCGCTTCCCAAGCGAACTTCATGCGCGTGATTGTCACCGCCGAACCTGAGAAGATAGAAGATTCTAGTAGTAGTAGTAGTAAAGTTGGAACTGAATTGCTATGCGTGGTTCGGGCGGTGTTGAAGAAGATAAAACGGAGAGTCTTGGTTGGTGATAAGGTGGTGGTTGGGTCAATTGATTGGGTAGATAGGAGAGGAATGATTGAGAATGTTTTTCAACGGAGTTCGGATATTTTAGACCCGCCGGTAGCGAATGTGGATCGGTTGTTGGTTCTTTTTTCGGTTGAGCAACCACAGTTGGAATCATTTGTGTTGACTAGGTTTTTGATTGAGGCCGAATCTACTGGGATTCCGATTACTCTCGCGTTGAATAAAGCAGAACTTGTTGATCAACAGGTTAATTGTTGTTAGTGCTTATGCTTGTTTTTTTCATTTCAATGGTTTTTTTTTTTCGAAATGTGGTTGGCTTAGTTGAATTGTGGAATGTGAATTTAGTTTGGCAACGGGTGATTTGATGATTTTGGGTCTGTTCATTGTTTTGGAATGCTGTTGGTGTTGGGTTGTTGATGGTTCTTTAGTTGGTGTTTGACTGAATTGTGGAGAGTGGATTTGGTTTGGTTTTTGTTGATGCTGGATTTGTTTGGTTTTATTGGAATGTGGTAGATGTTGTGTTGTTATATAGCATTTGGTTACTATCTCGATACAGAATAGATGGGGAAAATTACCTTGAAACTCTTTTATGTTTTCGTCACCGTCCCCCCAGCTAAACACGTTCTTGTTTCTTTTGTATTTTGGCTGGTTTAATTGCTTTTGTTAAATGTGAAATTTGAATTTTGTGATTTATTTTGGAATATGGTGAATTTGTTAGTGATTATTTCAGGTTGTTGGCTTTAATGGTTTGTGATTTTCTTTTCTTTTTTTCGGGGATTTGTGCAGGTGTTGAGTGATTGGGATACTAGATTGAGAAGTTGGGGTTATGAGCCTCTCTTTTGTAGTGTTGATTCGAAAATGGGGCTTGATAGTTTGGCTTCTGTTTTGAGAGATCAAACGACAGTGATTGTGGGTCCAAGTGGAGTTGGGAAATCTAGCTTGATTAATGCTTTGAGGAATAAACCCAATTCCCAAGTTGAAGTAGATAATTGGTTTGACCCTGTAGGTTTGTCTGATCTTTCAGCGATCATTTCTTCTTCTTTGTGAGAAATGCTCATGTGTTTGATGACTGTGTATTGTACGTGTGGTTTTACTAGATAATGGGTAGCAAGTGGTTTGAAGATCAGCGCGTCGGTAAAGTTTCAACGAGAAGTGGTAGAGGGAAGCACACTACACGTAACGTCTCTTTGCTTCCACTTGGTGGAGGTGGTTATCTCGCTGATACTCCTGGGTTTAGCCAACCTAGTTTGTTGAAAGTAACAAAGCAATCTCTTGCCCAGTATTTTCCGGAGGTTTGAGTTGTTGCCTTTTGATTGTCTATGTTAGATGGTTTACTTGGGTTCTGTTCATTGAATTGTTACTTTGTTCACACCTGGTTTCTTTGTTTATGGTGTTTGTTGCAGATAAGGAAAATGCTTGGTGACAATGAACAGGCTAAATGTGCATTCAATGATTGCTTGCATGTTGGCGAACCTGGGTGCATAGTAAAAGGGGATTGGGAAAGGTATCCCTTGTATTTCCAGCTTCTTGATGAGATCAGAATCAGGGAAGAATTTCAGTTAAGGACATTTGGAACCAAGAGGGAAGATGACGTAAGGTATATTAAATTAAATAGTTAAGGATTAAGTGGACCTTGTATGTAATGCATGCTTAGTTTGCTAAATGCATTGAAAAATCTGCTATTGTGCATGTTGTTAGTAACAAGATCGTAACTTATGTACAGCAATATGAGGGTAGGAAAATAGCTGGTTTAGTATCTTTTGCTGCTTGAACATGAATGCTTGTAGAGAAAATCATGACTATGGGAATCACTGAGATAGATAATAGAAACCGCATCTGCTACAGGTCTCACAAAAAAAATATCGCACCATCGGATCGCTCGAAAAAAATCAAATCTTTATTTTGTTTTTGTCCAACTAGTTTCTGAGACTAGGAATTTCTATTATTCTAAAGATGTAACAGAAAAATCTTCTGTATTCTTCTCATGTTTCATTTGTACCTTTTCATTCTCCAAGGATTTTTCCTTGGATTATGATTAGCATTAGATGTACTAAGACAATTCATCTAATTTGCAAACGGCATAACCTTGCTATATGTGAAAAGTAAGAAATTCTAATTTAAAAGCTTCTCGCTTTGCTTAAATTAGTTTATTATTGAGAAGCAAAATGTTGGAGCAAGAATTTCGCAAAATCTTTGGTTACAATGAATGCCTACCGGTTGTTGATAACCTTATTTACTACTCTACTTTGCTCTCTCTAGATTTGACATCATTGTTACTTTGGGCTTAACTTCCATTATTCTGGCTCGGGTTGCAGTCAGAACAACCTACTTTTGCCAATATTGTTGGTCTCATTTTCTGAATTCTGAGTGTCACCATTCACAGGTACAAGGTTGGAGACATGGGTGTCAAGCAAGCAGAGCCACGTTTGGAGCCCAAGAAGCATAGAAGACAGTCTCGCAAAAGGATTAACCAATCAATACTAGATGAGTTGAATGAACTTGATGATGACGAAGATTTGTTGGATGATGAAAACGATCCTATCTTGAGGGCACTCAAGAATGAAAATCTTTAGCAAGTTAACTGTGGGCAAGCATAGCTGCACTGTAAATAACTAGCTTGTACCCCTTCCTCATCACAACTGCAGATCAGAATTCAGAGACCAAACAGATCTGCTGGCTCGTGTCTTCATTGAAAGCCAATCCATTTTGTGGCTTTAATCAATTCTCATCTCTAATTACTGGCAATACCCGAGTCATATTTGATGCCAAATTTTCCTTCCAGATCTCCTTTTTTTGTCACGACGTGCTGCATGTATCTCCAGTAAGAATTGTGCTAAAGACCAATTTTTGAAGCCTCAAGATCAGAGCACAGCAAGCAACAACGCTGTACCAGGAAACTAGAGTGGCACAGATCCAAGAAGCAAGAGCTTATAAGTGGATTTAATTATACTTGCCCAATGGAAAATGGCACACTCTATTACTATTTAATGAAATGAGTTCTACAGATTATAACTTTAATTGATTTGATGTGATTTAATTTTTATAAAATAATTAAGTTTTTAATATATCATTTTATTAAATTTTTTTATCCTAATTAATATAAATGTCCAAGCAAGTCTTAATTCAAAAATGACAACAATAGAGTGAATTTATTTTTGGATGGTGTGTGTGATTCATTTCGGTTATTATTAATGTTTTTTTTTTTTAATATCACTAAATTTATCTTATCAAGATTTTGTTTTTGTAGCACTTGAGGTATCGCTAGAATTTCATTTTCTTTTCTTTTCTTTTATGCTTCAGTTATTGTGTATTTTTTTTAAAATATCACTATGGTATTTCTCTTTTTTCACATGTGCTAGTTTCTGATTTTTTTTGGTTAAATGTGCTAGTTTTTTTTATATATATATAAAAATCAGCTTAAATGGTGTATTTTGCATTGCATGGTAAGTATTAAGAGATGGCCTATCCATTTGATTGATTTGATGAATGATTTGGTATAATCAAGGGTCGGTGTCTAAGGATGTCTGAATTAAAATTAGATGGCACAATGGGACAGAAAACTGCCACAAGTGTAAAGCACACAAATTCCCACTTCAATAACATCCCATGCTAATCTCTATTAATCATATAAATATATAAAGTTAAAGAAGAAAGAATATGCCAACAAGTTAATGCTTCAAGCATATGCTTGGAAGATCCCCTCCCACAAAGTCCAACCCTTTTCTTTCCTTTAAAATCTCAATAATCTCTCCTTCATCCATTCCCTCTGAGAAATCATTCATGGCCTCCATTTAGATGACAGCTGCAAGAAATCCTGATGATGGCAAACATTAGCAAGATCAGCAGTGATGATGAAGGTGATGAAGATTGGATTCATCAGGGGGTATGGTTGAAGTTGTAGGACATTTATGCATCGAATTTGGGCAACTGAGGATCCTTTGGCAGCGCATCTAGAATGAGATGCTTATGGCTCTAGAATATATGTCGCCAGTAGTATATTGCTGGTTTGGTTATGTAAGAAAAGAAATGTTTTCCAGTTTCTTTTCTTTTCTTAATGTCTGAATACTGAGCTCTTATAATCAAATGCTATGGCAGCAGTTCTTGCTAGATAGGGCTTGTTAATGGGTTTTCTCCTTGTCACATATTTTAGATTCCTTGTATGTTAAGATACTAGAGTTTGAACAGGATTTTACTCTGGCGAAAGTTTAACCCCATCGAAGCTCACACAATGATAATCCATGAGTAGAACAGATGCAATCCAATAGCCAAGCCAAGAGGTGAAGCCCTAGGGGATGCAGAGCAAAGTGAAACGGAACCAATCTAACACTGTAATAGCAAGAAAGTTTCTGCTTACAAGGAACACGATGTCACACTGAATAGTGAGATAAGATCAAGACTTTCTACGAGAAAAAGTTTGAACTCTACGAGAAAAAGTTTGAACTAGTTAGTAGTAAAAGTTTTAATACATTTTCCAGAGGACTATAGCTACTAATTCAACATATCCAAGCATGATAAAGACTGCATACCACGAAAGGCACGACTATTGTATTCAGATTGCATCCCACAGTACCTCTTGCCAGGAAAACAAAATCACTAACTGGAAATGTACTTTACCCTTGTTTCTCCCCCAATCATGCATTTGATTTCAACCCCACAAATCCCTGCGAAAAGAGGTGACGAGAAAGGTTAAGCAAATTGTGTGTTAATTTTGAGATGGAGCAAACCGATTGCCAATATAAACAAGGTAGCGTTGAGTAGATTACACAATGCATTATGGATCCGTATAAATTCCAGCTTAGCTCAGATTCGTCACCTAAGAATTAACTCATGCTTGAGAAAAGTAGCAAAAGTAAGCTTCGATTTTACACGTTTTAGCAAAAATCTTCCAGTCACCTCTTTACCATGATTGATCGTTGTTTCCTACAATATGAGCTTGAAGCCTGTTGAGAGGAAATCATCCCTAAAAGGAACAAGGTTAAAATAATGAGCAATTATGGCACAACAGGCTATTCATTTATCATTAAGATTTAGTTAAATCTCAAATTCTCACATAAGAATACTACTGGATTGCCCTAATTGCAATAAATTGTAGAAGGAAATATAGCAAATTCTATTCTCGGAAGCATTGCAAACAAAAGATACTGAATGCTTATTATAACAAGTATGTGCCCATCATCTGCAAACATTTTCCAAATGAAGAAATGATATATAACCTCTTCTTCACTGTCTTCCTTTCCTTCTTCGGTGGCCGTTCCAGCTTCGGTCGAAAAAGGGCTATTCAAACATAAAATTGCTTCGAACTTCCCCTCCTTCCATCCTTCAATCACAAAATCAACGACTCTTTTCTTCTCTGTACCGTACCAAACAAGCCTTTCATATCCAATTCCAACAAAACAGCCTTACCTTTCTTTGAATAACCAAAAAGTCTCAGATAATCATAAAAATCGAAAACACCTTATTCCAAGATTCCTCAGCCCCATATTCTTTCATAACCCAAACATCAACACCCACATTTTCAAAATGAGCACAAACGCACAAGCAACCACCCAACACACCTATATCCAAACCAGACATATCCCTCCCGTAATCCGGCTGCGGCAACTCTCTAAACCCATCAACTCCAAGATCAAAAACCAACAATCATTGTAGGACAACATCTAAAATCATCAAACCTACTAGCAATCCAATGCAATGCTCCCCTAACATAAACACCCATATAATGACCAGTCCTCAAAGATAAGGCATCTTAATAAAACAGGACAAATATTTCTTTGCGCTATATATTATCATTTCAGATTCTTCCACATTAGCATCTGGTGGAAATTGAATCATAACCAAACCCATATGCTCTTCCAAAAGCCCTATCTTTATCCGAGACAAGCAAACCAAGATTATTAAAAATGCAAGGGAAAAAAGATATCTCTTTATATTCCTTTAGCCATGGATTACATACAAAAACGGCACCACTTGCATAGGCTACAGTAAATAAACCATTACAAGAACCGATCAAGAGAACACTTTGGTTCGGGATTGTCATACGTGGGTTTTCTCCCAAGGTGACTGGGTTGTGTCCAGGACGAAGAGCGTCAAAATCAACTGATAAAAGGCGGCCATTTTTATCTAAGACGGAAAGGGCGTTGTTTGTGTTGGTTTTGATCGAATTGTTCACGTGGATCTTGATGCAAGCACTGCTGCCTATCAAAGAACGCCATTGTTTTGACACAAATATACAAGCGTAGGAGCGTTTGGATGCCTAATTTGGAGAGAATTCCGGTTATGACTTCTGGTGGCATGTAGCTCGACATTATTTTGGGTCTTGATTTTGTGAGAATTTCTTATGCTACTGGATATTGATACAGGGTTTTTTGGGTATATACACCGTTTTTGGGTATATACACCGTTTCTGGGCTCACGGGCTCATGTCATTGGACTCTATATTCTATACCCATATGATTTCTAGGTTTATTTCCATCAAAGGTCTTCTTAACAAATTTTTGGAGGTTTTTTTTTTATTTAAATGTGTGTTCAGTAAAATATTTTTTAATTAAAAATATATTAAAATAATTTTTTTATATTTTTTATATAAACACATTAAAATTATAAAAAATAATTAATTTAATATTTTTTATAAAAAAACAATTTAAAAAACACTTTGAAAAAAACAATTTAAAAATACTTTAAAAAATAAAATCTACAAACAACTTCAGTGCCAAATAAACATTAAATAAAGGTTTAAATTATAGTTATTTAACTCGATTGAACTTTGCGTATTAACCTAGAAAATTAATGACCCAAAAACTAACTTAATTGAGTTTTTAATTAAGTTAAATTTGATTATGAGACTTTATTTTTAAAAAAAATTACAAATAATTTTAATAAAAATAATTTTCTTGAATTAATTCGATTAACAATCAAGTCAAAATTCAATTTGAATTTTTTCAAATTTTCAAAACAATATCAGTTTAACTTGAAAAAAATAAAACAACTTCCTTTTAATTAATTAGGGTAACTCACCCAACCCAACCTGTAAGTCGAGCCTTGAGTTCGATCGGGTTTAATGACTTTATTGTATTGTACTTCAGTTACATGCATTTGCATGCCAAATTACAGAGAATAAATTTCATAATGCTTGATGTATTGCCTGAGTCCCAATACTAATGGATTAACTTGTTACCCCTTCGGAAGAAAAATAAAAAACCCTACAGATTGATATCAAACCAATGATTTTATTTTACAATACAACTGACTGGAGAGTTTGGAGCTGCAGTTATTATTGTTGCTTTGAGTGGGAAGAATGTCACACCCAGAAAGTTTAATATCTGATGTGTTTTCCGGCAGGAAACAAATGATTTTTAGGTTTACCTAGAGCTTGCTAGATGGAACCCCAGCTGGTGCATTTCGGGATTTCTTTTCGACAGCTCGGGAAACCTGCTTGACTTCATCTTTTGGAAGGTGGCGAGGACGGCTCAGCCAAAGTCCCCCGTCAACAATGAGAGTGGTTCCATTGATGTATTTACCTTTAAAATTTAAACAAGGGGATGAGTTTCTCAACCAAAGAAGAAAGTTAACATTTCTCACCAATTAGCTGTTCTCTTGTGCCCAAAAAAAAAGGAAGTCCAAAAGAATTAACATTCGGTGCATTTTATAACAAAAAATGCTGGCAAAGTACATGAAATTTGAAGACAAAATGAAAAGGCCAAACTAAATATTGCACATCCACAGGAAACGATTACTGCAAGTCTGTAAAATACTTCAATAAAACTCTGTTGAGTTGAGTTGAGTTGAGTTGTATCAGAAAAACTAATGGAAACCATGAATTTTCACATACATTAAGAAAACAAAGCCTATAGGAGTTAGATCTCAACACCGAATGTATCTCAATACTGAATGTAAGGAATCCATTGTTCTCAAAGTTCCCGTTGAACTTGTTAATATCAGATGCGAAGATAGATTTTAGTTTGAGAAGTGACAAGTGATTAGACAGTTCCAGTGCACTGACAAGTTGGATGATGTGCAAGCATGAAGGCTCGCTACTAGATACTGTTGGAGACAGACAAATTGGAGAAGTGGGAAATCCAAAAATAAACACTTAGAATCGAATAGGATTCACTAACCAGCATCAGAAGCAAGGTAGAGAGCGGCCATAGCAATGTCCCATTTCTCTCCTAGTTTATACAGAGGCATGAAATCTTTAGCTTTGCTATTTATCTCTTCCGGAACAAGCTTACTCATGCCAGGAGTGCCACTAATGGGGCCCGGAGCGATCCCATTCACCCTAATATCATAGTCAGTACCCCACTCCAGTGCCAAGTTTCTACCTATGGCGTCAACAGCTGCCTGTTTGGAAAATGAAACTTTAAGAAAGCTTAACTTGACATGCAAAATATACAAAGTACCCATTAGTCCATTTGGCGGACCTTCGCTGCAGCTACGTTTATTTGATACCAAGCTGCTGTATAGTGTAAGGTAGCACTTATATTTAAAATTATTCCACCTCCAGATAAGCTTTGTCCAAGCCCTCCTTTCTTGAGATAAGGAAGTGCTTCATGGCACATTGTGAAGGTGCCAACAGCATCAATATCCAAAACTGCAAGAGGGGAGATAGAAGAACAATAGGATTTTGGTCAAAACCAGACAGAGCCTATAGCTGATAAGTGGGCCCAGAGCTAGTTACAGTATCAAAGGATAATATAATCAATTCATAAAAGATTATACATAAAATCTCATTTTTGCTTAGCGCTCCAGTGAACCTTTACCTCAACGCTTTGACTAACCTGTTATGGATCAATTGATTTCGATGGTCATCATTTAATTTTTACCATCTTAATCCCTTAAAGTCCTTACTAAAACTCAAAGGCATGTCCAACATCCTAACCAAATGGCCCCTTATTACATTTGAAGAAATAAAAATGGAAAAGATCTCTGATTATCAGTGAAGTTCTTTAGGAATGTTCATTTCCATGCCATAAACAGTGAAAGTGCTAACAGGATCGATATCCAAACTGTGAAGGGTAGATACAAACAATAATCTCAGCTTTGCTTAAAGACACCAGCAAACCTTAGCTCATTCTCACTACTGGGACAAATCTCTTATTAATTCTATTTTGTCATTAATTTTTCACATTCACCATCCTTTTTTGGGAATCCTATCTAAAAACTAAAGGCACATCCAATCATCCAGAAGAATGCCATGAAACCAAATGCTCCAGTTTGAACATAAAAAAAGATCTTTTAATTACTGCTGAAATTCTTTATGAAGGTTCAGTTCCGCACATAAAGGGTGATTTTAACCCAGCAAACTCCCAAGTAAAATCAGCTATGGCAAAAGACTGTCCAAATTCTATCAAATTTCTATCTCAACTTCGGTATGTTCCAGACTAGCAGTTGTTACAATGCAAAAGAAGTTCTTAAACCTGTTCGAAATCCATTAGGAGACAAATCCTCAGGAGATACAAGAAAGTTGCCAGCTGCACCATTCACCAGAATATCAATCTTGCCAAAATGTTTAAATGCTGATTCAAGAACTCTTTTTGCATCTTCCTGCTTGCGAACATCCCCCTCAAATCCAGCAGCCTGCAGATATCACAGCAAAATGAATGCAAATTTGAGATAAAAGACCACTGAAAGTTTGATGTATTATAAAAAAGCGCTGAAGAGTATCCAATGAATAATCAATGAAATCTATGCCACGAGTTCTCCATTAAACCCAGGAATGGTCCCTCCACGTATCAAATGATTAAACGGAGAAATTCAGACAGCAATGCTTCTTCCATCAGAGTCATTCCCTACGAGTTTAACATTTGCAATTATTCTAATAAAGCTCCCTACTTTCAGTAAGTTTACTGTTATAAATCAATCCTAAACTATACGCAACAGACAATGATACAAACCCAGAAGTTGAAAACACTGTCTTCACACAAAACTAAAACATGAATCAAACACAAGACAGGGAAAATAAACTTTTTGCAATAAAATTAACTAAAGCTCCCTACTTTCTGTATCTCTATAAGGAAACATAGAATCGAATGATTTAAACACTGTCCTAACACAAATGAAACATAGGCCATGGAAAACAAGCAACTTTTACTGAGAAATGAAACAAACATATATATAAAAAAAAAAAAAACCCCAGAAGGAAAAACCAAAAATCTTACAGAAATCCCAAGTGATTGCAGATTAGCAACAGCAGAATCAACAACTTGCTTGCGCCTACCCATGATGGCAACAGAGGCACCATGTTTACCAAATTGTGTTGATATTTCAAACCCAATTCCTGATCCACCTCCTGTTATCAAAGCTACCTTTCCTTTCAGGATATTTGCTTTAAATGGTGATTCCATTTGATTCTCGATTCTTGATTCTCGATTCTTGATCAAACAAAAATTGCTCTCTCTCTCTCTAGAACACCCCCTGGTGGCCGGATCTTCTCCTGTCTACTTCTGTACATGGAAGAGCTTGTGCCACATAGGAGAAGTAAGAGAGTAAGTTACCGGTTTGGTCCTCCAAGTTTTCTATTTCGTTCATTTTAATAGTTTGCTAGATCTTAACACCTTATACTTTCAATATATGGTTGTTTGGTCCCTTTATTTGATATTTGGTTTAAACTCAGCCAGATAAGTTGACTCGGAAAACCAAAGAATCCAACACATATACATTAAAACTTAATTAATTTAACTTATTTTTTAGTGATTCACTTGACCATCTAAATCAAGTCAAGTTAAAGCTATTTTTTAAAGAAGAAAATTATGTTGTTTTAATTCATTGTTGTAAAATCTGGATTGTATAGTTTTAAAACTCGATTTGATCTGGTGACTTGACCTGAAATTTGGTTGATTCGAAACTGAAATCAGGTTGAGTTTAAGAAAAAATAAGAAAAGTTAAAAATTCAGGTGACCCAACGGGTTGATCAGGTCAGAAACTCGTTGATTATTTATTTTTTTAACAAAAATAACATCATTTTGATTTATAAAAAAAAAATTAGAATTAATCTGAATGACCATGTAACTCGATCAAAACATAATGATCAAAATAAACCTGATAATCGAAGTAAAACTCATAACCTAGATCTTGAACATGTCAACTATTAGACTAGGTTTAAATACTCCGCTGGACTGGATGGCAGGTAGCTAGGTATTTTAGATTGAGTTGAAAATAAATAAATAAATAAATAGTTTGATCTATGAGGTCATAGTTTTAAAACCTGGACCGGCCCGGAGGGTCGACCCGGGAACCGGCCGGCCGGACCGGTCCGGGTCTAAGTAAAAACTCGTGGGAGAGTTGGCCCGCGAAACCCGGTCGACTCGGCGGGTCGACCCGGAACTCAGGTAAACCCGGCTGAGACCCAACCTCTTTTTTATATATATACATGGACGTGAAACGACGTCGTTTAGGACTCTCATTTCCTATTTCTATATTTTCTTAGAAACCAAATTGAGCAGAGGATTTCAAAGTAAATTAGGAAACATTTAAGCACCAATCATTTAATAAAAAGATATCTTCGCACCAATAGAAAGAAATTACAAAGCCCTTAAATTTCAATTCAAAGAAAACAAAAGGAAGAAAAAATCATAATTTTAAATCGGCGTGAAAAACATAAAAAATCTCTTTTTGAGCATCAAAAACTCTGTTTTTTATGACAAAACAATTTTCTTGGAATATCTAAGAAGATATTGCCCCTTTAGGTTCACTCACAACGTTCCTATCATCCGTGTATCCACTCAAAAGCCTTACCAGAGAGCTCACCTCAGCTGCCATGTTCACAAAAAAAGAGCTCAGTTTCTTCTTCTTCACAACAGCAGCAACAGCAGCTAAAAAGACAAGAAGAATGGGTGATCTGTGTTAAATCGGGAGTCATATGTTAATGTATATGAGAGGGGAGTTGGAGTATATATAGAGGGATAAATATATGTCATGTTATGAAAATTTAGAAAAGTGGTTAGTGTTGATTATTATTGTGTGAATTTTGAATTTTCTAATGCTCCTTTGATTAATTGTTTCATTAATTGTTTTAATTTAATTTCATTTAATTATGGTATGCGGATGGAGTTGGGGAGGAGAATTCAAAGAATGGGAGCCGCCTAAATAAATGCTAGCATTTAATATTTTGATATACAAGTTGACATTTTTGGCAGTGTGTTTGGTACTGCAGTAGTTGTTGTTTGAAAAAAATTGTTTTATAAAAAGTACTTTTAGTTGAGGTTGGTTTGGAAAAATATATGTTTGGTTAAAACTGTGGTTGAAATTGAGGTTGAACAAAAAATAGTTTAATGT
>Ga0307517_10009760_pt1 | contig 13551 bp, 6 predicted proteins | sample 23_EM_MG_FD_194515 | JGI IMG/M metagenome (GOLD analysis project Ga0307517, IMG submission 194515) | Populus trichocarpa ectomycorrhiza microbial communities from riparian zone in the Pacific Northwest, United States - 23_EM | ecosystem: Host-associated > Plants > Roots > Unclassified | place...
TACACACAAGGTGTTTGATAAAATGTCTCTCTTATTATTTTATTAAATGCATGTCTTTAAATACATGAAAAAACTTAACAAACTTCCCTAGTTATCAGCCACTAACTGTAGTGGACAATGTGCTGCCACTAACTCAGCAACAACCTCAGAAAAACAAGGAATTTACTCTGACGAAATCAAAATAAAAATAAAAGAAAAGAAAACAGACAATACTTGATTGAATAACAATTAAACAAACTGAAATACTATAGTTAAAATGTCAATTGTCTAACAAATGTGCTCAAAGTACAGATTTAAAGGAAGTAGATAAAAGGGAGCCATATTGTACAGAAAGTTCAACACGAGATTCAGCAGGTAAATTTGTTCGCATGTTTTGCTTTATTATTTTTAATTTGAGAACCCCAGGGCCATTTTTTTGTCATGGATTTGGATTCAAATGACATGGTCTGAAACAATTGAGTGTTGTGTAGAAGGTAATTGAAGGCACTAAGACAGTGTATGTATCATTGATTCATAATGGCATCTTGGGGATGGTAGTTTATTTGTTCCGCTTGATGTCCCTCTATCAAGATGATTAAAGAGGAAGTTGAACTTGCTTTCTTATTTCTGTGCTTGACATCCTGAAGTCAGTTTTCCAATCCTAGAGGAAGGCTAACCTATATACATGTACACTAAGGATTTATTAACAGCATTTGGGAGGTCTATTACTGGTGGGCAGACAACTAGGGGAAGTGGGAATCAACTGTTGAGGGCCCGTCTGGTGAAATGGATATGGTGGGGGTGAGGCAGATAATCAGGTTTGTTAATTATCTGGTTTATGGCCTTGCACAACTACTGTTGTGCAAGGCCATAAACCAGGTTTTCAACTCTTCTTCTTCATCAACCAATCAGGTTTTCAACTCTTCTTCATAAATGTAGAAATCACTGTCTATTTTTCTTGTCCCAGAAGAGTGCACATTCCTCTAAAACTGTACTTCAGAATCCCTGTTACCCAAATATCTTATTCCTCTTCATCTACTGTTATTTTTCTACAAAGTTTTTCCACTACTTCATGTAATCACAAATTTCATTTCTCTACTCTTTACTCTCTCTTTTTTTAATGTGTTCCTTCTATTTTTATTGAATTTATATGGTCCTTTTACTCAAATTTTTTTTATGTGATTTTACCATTTGGAATTTTGATTATTTTGAGTTGAATTTTTTGTCAAATAACTTTTTTTTCAAGATTTTGAGTTCCAGATTTCTAGACATTTTGATGATATTTTAAGATTTTTGAAATAATTTTTTTTCATGCTCAGAATTTATTTTATTTTGATTTTTGAATTTTTGGATATCTTTTCCAAATTAATTAAGCTTTATCTAGATTTTCGCCCCATATGGCAACAGTGAACAATAAATTGAACAGGCAACCCAACAGAGATGCCACGTTAAGAATTTGTTGATTGGAGTGGAGGGGCGTATAAATCCAAATAAAAAATAAAAAACAATTACTAGATTAAGAAGCAGAGGGATGAACTTTTTTGTTAACCCGACATCACATAATATCATGCATATTAAAAGAAGCTAAATTGCTTTAGATAACATTAGTTATGTGACCATGCTTTGCAGCTTGTTGGATATATGTTTTTGGCAAAAAATAAATATATAAGCTCTTTAAATTTATTTTTTTAATTTTAATTATTAATTAAAAAGCCTATGAGAATTATTTGTCTCAATAAATACAAAAAAAATAAATTGTTAACATGTCTATTCAACTCGTCTAACTACAAGTCGAATAATTTTTTTTCCAACGTAAAAGAATTAATATGTAGATATTATTAACGTATTTTTTTAACATCAAGTAAAAAATATAATCATGGATCAAAAGTCGATGTTTACATATAATAAAATATAATAAATATTATATGCATTAATAGAAATATGTAAGATTTCAAGCTAATTTTTAACGTAGCTGAAAAATAAACAATGTTACAATTGCTACAGTTAAACACTATTTTCTTAGTCAGTGTAGAATAAATTTCCAAAAACAAAAAGTATAAAGAAAAAATTAAAAAACATATTACAAAAGAATAAAAAAAACAAAATAATAATATAAATATGCCAAGTGTAAAGAAAAAAAATCCAAAACAAAGTGTAAAGAAAAAAAAACTAAAAAAACATTAAAATCATGAATTTGGCATGTAGGTTATAATTTAAAAAAAAAAAAAACAATACAAGGTATGTAGGTTGCTCCAATGTATTTTTTTACATGAAAAATTAAAAATGCCATTTGAAAAGTCTATACAATCATCTAACTAAATAAATCAATAACCATTTATGTAAAAAAAAAAAATTGTTAACAATAATCAAGAAAGAAACTGTAAAGACGAGATATTTACTCAATTATGTTTACTAAATTTTTTTATTTAAATAAATAAAATATAAATTCATCCTAAAAAACTCATGCTTGAACGATAAATACAAAAACAAATCACTGAATAAATCCACACCATAAAAAATATTAAGAAATGTCAAACACATTAGAAAAATATAAGAAATGGATACTTGTCGATATGATAGAAACATATAAAAAAATATTAAAAAAAAACCTTGAGTGAACCCGGCAGCCAACCCAAATGAACAAATCAAACACATGATTCAAGTCATGAAATTGGAATGACCCCATAAATAACAAAGCAAAAAAAAGTACCGCAAGAAACAATATTTGAAAAAAAAATGTTGTAAAAAAAGACCAAAATCAACCTCGGGTTAATCTTTTATATTTATGACCGGAGTCAACCAGGGTGACTCCATTAAAAGCAAACCTAAAAAAATAAAGAAGCAAAAATCGTAACTAAACAAATATTGAGGGATGAAATTGAGGAAAACAATCAATAAAAAAACAACGCCAAAGAAAACAAATAGCAATTAAAAGAATTAGGACTAAATTCAGCATAAATACCATCTGAAATTAAGGGTTAAAGCAAAATTTAAATGAAATTAAATGTTTAGGGATGAAATTAAAAAAAAAAACAAATCAATTAAAAAACAACAATGAAAAGAATTGGCACCAAACTTCACATAAAAATTCAATGAAAAAAAAATGATTAAGGATGGAATTGAAGAAAAACAAATAAATCAAGAAAATAATTGAAAACTAAAAAAATAGCAATTAAAAAAAATAAAAGCTAAATTTGATTAAAAAAAAAACTAACAAAATCGAACAACCAGGGATTAAATCAAAAATAAAAACCAATTAGAAACAATCAATGTAAATAAAACAATTGTAAGTAAGAGAAGAATGATTGATCAAAAAAATAAATAAATTGAAGGGCTGATATAATTTTTTGCACGGCCAACACGTAATTTGAGGAAGAAAGAGAAGGAAAAGAAAGAAAAGTCAATTGCATCCAAATTAGGCCTCACTACTATACACACACCACCTACGAAGGAAAATGACGTCGAGATACATCAAATGATGTGGCGGAAGCTTGATTTCAACCACCGTCATCAGTTGCAAACACCGCTGGAAAGCGGCAGAGCGGCTAAAGCGTGTCAAGCACGCGTCAACAACCTTTTTCCATATGTGTACAAAATAAAAAATACCCCTATGACTGAACAAAAATAACAAAAAAAAAAAAAAAAACCCTTATGAAATTACAACCAAACCCTTAAGCCAAGGCTAAAAAACTTGAATGGCAAGGGTAATGGAGTAATTCAATTGCTCATAACATTATGAAAAACTTGAATGTCCCTAAGAATAAATAACAATAACAAATCCAATGACACCAAAATCATAATTATTAATATTCTAAATTTGTCCATCTTATTCCTTTCCCTCTTCTTTTTTATTTTGGGACGTTCTCTCTTCTCTAGGTATTAAAGGGTTGAAACACAAAAAAAAATTATGGACCGAAACATAAAAAGCTCAAAAAGAAGGGATCAATTATGAAAAAATAAACTTGAGGGACCAAATTATACATTTCTACACCATTTGAACAACAAACAAGTGAAAAGGTTTAGCTTTTTTTAAATTTCAATTTGGTCCTTAAGCTTTCAATTTTAGTTCGAAGAACAACATAAACTTAATTTTTGTAAATTAGTCTCTTATTCAACGTTGAAATTCAGTGGCAAATAAGTCAAGCAAGAACATGGAATTTGATGAAGATAACAACATATAAAATTATATCAACATAACTTGTAAAGACTTAGTTAAAAATAAATGAAGTTTAATGATCAAAATGAAAAGAGATAAAAATTTAAGGGAAAAAAAAAAACTTATCATTTATTGGCGGTCCAAATTTAACCACCAGAAAACTCTCTCCTCTTTTTATTGACGTCACTTTCCCTCTCTTCTCTAAACATTGAGGGATTAAAATGAAAAAATAAAATAAAATTATGGACTGAAACATAAAAAGCCTAAAGGGAAGGGACCAAATATGAAAAAAGTAAAACAAATGAAAAGGTTTAGATTCTCTTAAAAGTCAATTTTGGTCCTTGATATTTCAATTTTAGTTTTAAAAATAACATAAGATTAATTATGTAAAATTGGTCTCTAATTCAATGTTAGATTACGGCACGACAAATCAAACACGAGAGAACATGCAATATGATGCCGATAATAACAAATAAAACCATGTCAACATAAGTTTTAAAGATTTAATTAAAAATAAATGAAGTTTAGTGATTAAATAAAAGGAGATAAAAGTTTTGAGGGAAAGAATCGGAAAAAAAACTACTCATCCACAGCATATGAGCAACATTTTTCTAAAATCTTTCTGTGTTATTTATTAATGCTAATGCTAATAATAAGGCGAGATCAATTAACTGGTCATGCAAGGCATAAAATAGTTTGAGCTACAATTTCAGCCAGCCGGAGACTCAACAAAAGAAAGCCACGGCGAAGAACATCTCACATACGCTGAAGGGAAAATGAGATAAAAGTGGCTTCTTCTTTTTTTTATCATTTTGGAGCTTCACAGTTCACAGGGCAAAGCGCAAGTCCAATCAATGTTTGCTTGAGGCATTGCGCAAGCCAAGAGGGAGAAAGGACAGCCCTCCTTCCCCTACCCAAAATCTAAAAGTAAAGGGCCTCTGAGAGGGTTGTTGGATTGCCAACCCTACATCTTATCGCTACTATTATTGATGATAGTGCCCTTCCTTGTCACCTTTCCATCCCTCAGGAAAGTCCAATCTGCACTCAATGCCCCACAACATGCATCGCAGAAACTCAAACCTGTAATCCCACCATTATTCAGTGTCCCACAAGAAAAAGAAAGGGAAAGGGAAGCCCTTTTTCTCCTCTCCTTTCCCTTTCACTTGTTGAACATCGTCCTATGCAGAAACTGATAAAATTAGGTTATATGGATGAGGAAGTCAGGGATGGCACGTGCTTCCCTAGTCAAATTCTTGCCGACAATTTACTGTGCTTTTCTCAAGTTTAAACACTTCGCCAACAGTTTGATAATCTCAGATAACCTACCCCACTACGTACGCCGGACAGTTAACAGTTCCCTCATGGACCTTCATTATCCGGTGGCTATAACACAGAGCTGAGGTGGGTTTGGCTGAGGCACGTGACGGTATCAGCACCTACAAGATGAGCTGCTAGTCATCTCCCTATCACGACAGAAAAGTCCAAGCTACAACACAGAAAAATCAGTCCATTCTACAGTAAAATTTAGCTCATAATAAATGGACTGCAAGATAACAAAAGCAGACAGCTGAGCTTACAAATATATTTGTCTCCTATTATCAACTGTTGGCATTCAAATTTCAATAGCTTAGAAACGAGGAACATTATCTTCTAGTTACAATAATAGCTTAGAAACGAGGAACATTATCTTCTAGTTACAATAATAGCTTTAGAAACTAGGAGCAGTATCTTCTAATCACATTACAACAATAGCTTACATTAAAACTTAAGCTAGATTAGGCTTTGCCCCTTTCACTTCTGAAACTGAAAGATTTGGAAGGAATGCTAATATTACAGAAGAGATTGTGGTATCTTAACTGCTTAAATTTCTCGGCAGTCCAAAGACCCCACAGAAGTTATAGCATTGCTCAAATTTTGTGAATCCTGCCGGTTTACATAGTCATCACAGCTGCCATTGGAAAGCCTCTGAATTGGGACACTGTTCAGAAGCTCTAAACCTCGTTTGCCCATTTGCTGTACTTCTTGCGGTGAGAGTATTTTGATGCACCACACGCTGTTTACAAATTCCCTGTGATAAGAAAGTAACAAAATTGATCGGAATTTGGCTGGTTAACAGGAAAACGATGGATAGAAATTCCCACATGAAGGGCATATTCAGCATGCGTATGTATTCATTTCATGATGGTCATATACACAGAACAAAATCTGACCTTTCAAAGCTTGTTCACGATGATAGGAGACATTTTCTTCTTGTTCTTCTACTCTTTGAAATATTTCACAATTATCATAGCTAAAACTTTTAGATTAGATGCTTTCTATGATTTTAGTTTTGTTTTGTTTTAGGAAAATTAACAAAGAAATTTTGCATGTATCAGACCACTTAGCCAAAAGTAAAAGTGAGAAACTCACGGCCAGGGGCCATCACCAAGGAGAAGAACATCATTCTCCCGGTCGATGAATACAAGCTGCCAGCCTGATCTCAGGGGGTCCTCCAGTTGGCCTTCAAGGCCAAACATGAATGCAAGCTCACTTCGCAACTCATTGTAGTTGCTGAATTTGGTTATATCCAGTGACCTACCAAAGGACCCTGACTTGTAAACCTGTAAACAATTACACTGTCAACATCCATGATAGCACTTGCTTGAGGCTTCTAGAAGATTGCATTCATAATGGAGAAACAATTGAATCTAAGAACACACCAAAAATATGAAAGCTAAACATACAAGTGTTCCATACATCCCACCACAAAGCATCAGGAAACGAAAATCAACTAAAATCAGAAAATGGGAAGTTACCTTAACAAAGGTTCTAGATGGTGGATTTCCTTGGCCCACATTTTCCATGGACTGGAGGAAACCTGATTCATCAATGCAACTTGAAGGTGCCATTGCTGGATTAAGAGAGAAATTGGTGCCTGCAATACTCATGTAATTAGAAGAGAAAGGTACAGTTGTTGAATCACTATCACTTCCAACTCCCCTGAGGCTTGACAATCCATTCTGCATTAGAAGAGAAGAGGGCTCTATACTGACACCAAATAGAAGATGGCTTTGTGGATCAGTGCCACCATCCTGCTCTGTTGGACATTCTCTGCCAGGAAAGGGCAGCAAGGAAACAGAGCTAGGAGAGATGCTTGTCTGAGGTGGCCCCAGCTGCTCCACTTGGCTCATCATGCATTGAGGAGCTACAGAGGAGATAAGAGGGTCAACAGCAGCTCGCTTCGAGGGCCAGCCAGAGGATGTTGTCAAGGGGTTTGTTCTAGGAAAATTGAACAAATGAGATGTTTCGTCCTGGGGAAATGAGCCCAAAAGACTTTGCAGGGGAGAAACAACAGGGCTTGTCACGAGGTTCCCATTTGAGTCAGAAAAACTGTGTTGCTGACACAGTGAAATTGCTTGCAATGGTGGCGTCAGGGATTGAGTAGCTGAAGCATATTGAGATATTGCAGAGACAACATTTGGGATCTGTTGGTCAGCCAGATGCTGTTGTTGCAGAAGTGGCTGCTGCTGCTCTGGACTGTCAAGTGAGTGCTGATGCTGCAGTTGTTGATGAATAAGGTGTGACCGAGTTGGAGTCTGAGACTGAGGCTGAGACTGATGTTTATTTTCTTGAACACCTTGAAGAAAGGCCTGTTGAGAAGGAGACTGCTGCAACATAAGCGGCTGCATTAAAGCAGCATTCCTGATTGGGAGATTCTGGTGTTGCTGGAATTGCAAAAGGGATGCAGCTGATGATTTAGAAGGATCAAGAGCCCTCATCTCCTGAAACGCAGCAGTAGCCATAGTTTGGTAGACATCATTTTGCAAACCTAGCATGGAAGTATCAACTCTTGGCTGCATCCATGGTGCAACACCCATTCCCTGAAGGTTCAGAGATTGAATTCCACGGTCTCCATCTCCTCTTAGCCACATAAGAGAAGAGTTCATTCCCAGATCATCATCCTTGATGCCTAAATCCAATAGACAAGGCAAAGTAAAGTGAAAGGTTAAAAAATGAAAGAGAAGAAAAATCATAAAGTACTCTAAAATTAGAGTTTATATGATAGAACCATCCATCAAAGCCCTTAAGATGGTGTAGAGAAGCTTGCCGTGGAAAGAGTGTAGTCCTGGTGTCCATGGCCGCTTGAGCCTTAGGGGAAATGGAGATGGATACATTGGGAAAGTTGTTAGTGGTTCAATCTCCCATAGAGAAACTCTTGGTTGCCTCTCCCCAGCTGTAGACTCATCCCAGCCAACCTGCATTCACATTCTCTATCAGTATTAAGATGCAGTCTTGGAGAACACAGCTAGTAAATCTTTGAAAGCAGATTTGGCAAGAGAAAATTTCTTCTTGCACTGTGCTTTTATTTTATTAAAAAATAAATAGTATCAGTGTCACTGATTGTCTGCGCATACCTTGACTGAGCGCCAAAGTGAATTTGGCCATCTAGCAACATCTAAGTCACTTATGCCAGTTATCGTACCCATGTACCTGGATAATAAACAACTGTCAGATGTCTTCATTGAAACAAAAACAAAATGCATCTTCAAAAGAATTCATAGCAATAAGAAAGAAAACAAAACAATAGAAGAAGAGAGCTAGAAATTACAGAGCCTGTTATTGATCAACTGTGATGTGACAAATCATGGTAAGAGAGAGACATATAATGTCTTCTCACTCTAATCAATTGTAATGTGACAATAAACCATCTAATGAAATACCAAGCAAAGATTTGTTATGTTGTGGATCTGCTGTCACACTTAGGCAATAATCAGTTACGAGGACTTTTCTCACTCCAGTGGCCAACAAAATGTCAAGAAAATGAAACCCAATCACACAATAATCATAACTATCATATGTGAATATGCCAAAAAAAGTTTGGAGCCTACCGACGGACACTTGATTCTTCAGTTTCAAACAGCATCCTAAAGCGCATGCCAACAGACACTCGAGTATAATAAACAGCTTTAAGATATTTAGCCAACGGTATGATGAATTCTGATGGACTAGCCCTGAATAAGAGAGGTGACAAAAATTTTAGAGGGCGGATAAGTAATTTAAAATTTCCTTTCACTTGCACAATCATACCTTGGATTGTAAAATATTGTAAAACGGCTATTTGTTGCAGCTGCATGAGCTGCAGCAGCAAGAAGGCCCAAGTGCATGCTATCGCTAGATAAGACTGATGAAGGCATCACAGTTTGAGGTCGAGTAGCACGCTTAATGCCAAGTAGTAGCTGATTCTTTTCATTCCTGATGAATATAAATCCACTTCAATTGAAAACTGACAAGATCCATAGTTTATAGAAAATCATATACATATAATTTAAAGAGCAAGGAAGTTCTTAAAAAAAGCCACATCAAGCACTACATATAATAACATCCAATGTCGACTCTGGTGACCCAAGCTTATTTTACCAGATTGCCTGCGCATTAAGCTCCTTATCTAGACATTGTGTCATGTACATTACTAGGAATTCCAAGAGAGTGCACAAACTATGTAGGCTAAGATGATCAGGATGTGTTTTCTGGCCATGGTGTCACCAAGTTCAGATGCACTACAACAAACCTAAAAATGAACAATATAGAGTCGAACAAGTATAAAAGAAGTGGAACCAGCCAACAGCATACCAGATGAAAAGCACTGAATCCCCAGCAATAAGTCTTTTAGCACTCACAAACACACTCCACCCTGTTGTAAGAAGGTGTCTTTTTGGCTGGCCTGATTAAAGAAAAGTCAGGAACTGTTAAGAAAGCAACTGTAATTCACAAGTAACTCCTTTTTTGGCTTCAATTGTCGAAAAAGCATAGAATCATCTTATATCCTACATTGCATTCAACTAGCATCATTCCAATAAGAAACAAAATTTCAACAAACAATTAATTATGACTATTTATTATGGTTCTTTGATAATCTAAGTCTAAAAGCTCTAAAAATATAGTTTACATCACCAGTTCAGGCAAAGAATAAGTTTTATGGAGAATAATGTAGACATAGAGCAGGTAAATAACATATAGAACAACAGACCCAAAAAAAATTGAGTCAAGGAAGAGAGGAATATAGATTAGCCTGTCAGTTAATGAGTGACAAGCATAAAGAAATAACGAGTTTGAAAGATAATGATTCAAAAAAATAATGCCACTTAGTTTCAGTTCTTTTAGCATCAGATACAAAGTTTATTGGCCTGTTCATCACATGTATTAAACCCAATCAATTAAAACAACTAAATGAAGATGAGACCACACTGGATACACTTAGACTGGCATCAAGAATATCACAGTGCTCGATTAACAAAAGTTGAGCTAAAAAATAACAAGAACTAACCGCGAAAGATGTGTCTGAATTTCCATTCATTATCATGTAGATCCCTAGCAATCAACTCTTGAGCTGGAGGTTGCTGAGAAAAATCCTGCAAGTAAATGGTAGACGGAAATTGATGGTCACATTCCATTGTTGGATTGAATATTTACCATGTCAGAAATTTCACATGTGAGGGACATTGGAGAACTGAAAATTGATGGTCACATTCCATGGTCAGATTGAATATTTACCAGTGGAGGGAAAACTTTCTCAGCTGCCCGCCGAGGGACAGAGAATCCTCCATGAGTACTTGTATCGCTAGCAGTCAAAGTCTTACAAAAATAATTGGTTGGCTGTTTGCTAGGGGTGCCCAAATCTGCTGGAAGGTAGGCATCCTTTTGCTCTTGCTGCAGAACAAGGTCAATTGAGCATGTAATGCTACTCATATAGAGTAATCTAAAAGAACTAATGAAAAATGCAATAAAAACATACTGGACTTAGTGGCTGCAAGGTCAATTGTGCATAAACTTCATCCGTCTCGACATCTGCCTGAAATTGAGAAATCTTTTGAGCCTTCAAGAAAGGAGGGAATATTCAGAACCAGAAACTAACAAAGTAAAGCAAGTCTTACATGCATGGTCACGTTGTGAAGCTGACAGATAAGTTGCGGAGGCAAGCTTGGGTAGTTTGGAATCCGGGCATCCACTTCCTTGTTCGTTGAAGCAGCAACCTACATACAAGGACACTGAGATATAAAAGAAACAAAGCAAGAAGAGTCGCCGACTGTCATAACTCGACATAGAATATGGCTTTGTCTAAACTAAGAAACAGCAGGAAAAGTCATTTCTCAGATGATTATTTGAAGGCTATATTCACCTTCTACCAAAACGTAATTACTAATCAACAATAAAGGAATCTGATCCGTAGGTACAGAGAAGCAGGCTAAAATCAGAGCTCTGCTTACCTGCTCACTATGACCTTGAGCGAAATAAACAACACGGCTTCCAACAGCAGGTAGAGAAACAAGAGGACCCGCACATGCGTGCCATAGTTCAGAATTCAGCACCCGCTTCTCCCCTACAAAATCCATTCCAGAGAAATGTCATAAAATTACATGAAAAACTGCATTTTCGGTGAAGAAAATTTAAAATATGGCCACCAATTAGCTAGAATGAAGTAGCCAAGAATGCTGATCCAGGGCTTTGAAAAAAAAATTCACTTTTCAGAAACCAAGGAAAACATTAAAATAAATAACCAAAAGAAAAGGGAAAAGGAAGTAGTAAATACAACAAGGTGAACCACTGGATATGATATCGAGAAAATTGAGGAAAAGAAAAACACAAAAGGAAAAGGTTCAAAACAGGGATACAAAGTAAGGTCTCTAAACATAGGACAAGAAAAATACAGAATCAAAGAAGAAGAAGAAGAAGAAGAAGAAGAAAAGGTTGAAAAGCTTAATCCAGGCTTGTGTACGGATTATATTGACCAAGCATGCTAAGGTTTTCCAGGATCTCATTTACACAGCCACCAAAACTATACCTGAAGCAAAAAAGAAATGAGGATTCCTCAAATAATAATCAATACACATACCTTCCTGGGTTTGTGGATTAAAAGAAGCCGAAGAGTGCCTCATTAAGGCAGAGAGAGGGAGATTCAATAACACAATCCCAACAAGCTTAGACCCACAACCCAACCCAATTAAAGATCCACAACAAAAACAATCTTCACTAATTTCTTCCTTTCACACAATGACAATACCATGTCTTCTTCTTCTTCTTCTTCTTCTTCACCTTTTCCTTTCCCTCTTCAAAAAAAAATCACGAAAAACTCTTTAGCCATCAAAGACAGGTTCATTTGGAAGATAAGTAAAGCAAAGATTACGGACCCAGTTTTTAAATCCTCAACCGAAGCCGGTTTTGCTAAAAAACACAATCGATTTCAGCCTCATCCGCTTCTTCCAACTCCCAAGTTTGTTATGCCACAAAATCCCGCTGTTGTGCTTCTTGTTTAAGCTAGTAGATCTTAGTTGAATGCCACTAAATTTGAGTTTGGTAAAAAGAACCCAGATCTTTTACACCAAAATAACTATAACTATAAACTGATAAGTGAGAGCCCAACATTTTCACAGCTAACACACCACTCCACCCTGCTTCAAGCAGCTATATACCACTTGCTATATTGACAACATCCTAACAGAATCGCTCACTGTCCTATTCTATTCTATCTGTATGAATAAATAAGGAGAAGAAGAGGATTTATGGGGAGAGGTCAGTTTTGCCAGTAATAGATGCTACAGGACGTGCTGAGCTGCTGATGCTTCTTCTGGTTTTATCTATAGGGGTGTGTGTTTTTCCCCTTCTTTGGGTGGAGGGGGTCGATCAACGAAGAGGACAGCATACAACCGCCATTAATTTTTATACTTGAGCATGAAAAAAGGCTAGGCAAGCCAGGACCCTCCTCAGCCCTCCGTGCACAGAGAAAGAGGGTGTCTTAGATTTTTTATTAGCTAGAGAAAGAGAGAGTTGGATATCATCATCTAGCGAGTGAATTATACATATTTTGCCTATCAACTCTTGAGGCAGTACCAGACTATTTGGATTGTCCTTACTCCTGACCCATACGTCGACAGATACATGTTCATAATAATAATAATATTAATACGTTGACAGCTACCGTGTTGACCAATCCATTAAACTTTTTTATTATTATTATTATTTTCTTCCGAGCATTCGAAAATTTATCTACGAGTGGCTTTGTTAAAATTTATTTATTATTTATTTTATAAAATTTATCAATCGGAGTTTCACAAATCTTAGAACTACTAGAAATTTATATAATTATTAACTTTAAAATATATGGAATTAGTCGAGATACACGCAAGCTAATTCGAACACCTACATTAATTAAAAAAATTAATATACTTTAGCGTGACTGAAAAAACAATTAGGATTTTTTTATTTATATTAAAATTAAACAAATTAATAAAAGTTAATTCGACATTCAAAAAAACACAGTAGACACAAATTTATTTATATTATTCATTAAACAGTGTAATAGCATTTTGCTTCGTATAATAGAAAAAAAATTAATTATCTTGGTACTAAAAATGTTTTAATTTTTTTAAAGAACTCATTAA
>Ga0307517_10009762_pt1 | contig 13549 bp, 5 predicted proteins | sample 23_EM_MG_FD_194515 | JGI IMG/M metagenome (GOLD analysis project Ga0307517, IMG submission 194515) | Populus trichocarpa ectomycorrhiza microbial communities from riparian zone in the Pacific Northwest, United States - 23_EM | ecosystem: Host-associated > Plants > Roots > Unclassified | place...
GGAAAAACAGAATCACCAGTCAAATTCCGACAATTCACACATGCTTAAGGAAAAGATGCTGATAAAGCGTCCTATAAGACCCATCCAAGTCAATCCAAAATCCTATCTTTGTCACTTCTTTAATTCTTTTGGAATTTGCTTCGGGTATAGAAATTTTTAAGGTTATTTTTTAAAGTATTTTTATATTAAAATATATTAAAGTAATAAATTTTTTATTTTTTAAAAATTATTTTAAAAATCAATACATAAAAAATATAAAATAATTATTTTTAATAAAAAAATTTAAATCTTTTAAAAATATAAATTAAACCGCGCTTCCATACACTTATTAAATGTATCACAGTTACACACACTCTCTGTCCAAAATTTCCACTCTCTCTCTCTCTCTCTAGAATCCTATCTCTCTGCATACCTTTATCGTCTCAGTACTTGTTATTAGGAATATCATTGCTCCTTTTCTCATTCGTGGTCTTGTGGTCGTGGACACTTGAATGTTTTTCCATTTCTGGCTGAAGTTAACTCTCATGGCCAACCTTTGTAGTGCTATTGTTTAGAACTTAACCTGTGTTTCACTTGTAGTTCAGCTTTTTATTACAATTACATAGTAAGATCAACCCCTCTTTCTCTGTCTCTCTCTCCCTCTTAGACACACAGAGAAAATGACTTCTGTGAATCTGGGTTCATGGTTTCAGACATCAATCATCAACAAAGATACAGGACCCAGATCCATACCCATCTCAAATTTTTTATCTCCAGGTTCTAAAAGTCTTCAAATTCCTTCAGTACATCAAAAACAGAGAAAACCCATGTCTTCAATTTGTGCGGTTCTCGCAAAAGAAGAGACTCTTCAAGAAGATCAACGAAAACCCACTTTTGATTTCAAGTCTTACATGCTACAAAAAGCCAATTCTGTTAACAAAGCATTAGATGCAGCTGTTTCTCTTAAAGAGCCGGCTAAAATCCATGAGTCTATGCGATACTCTCTTTTGGCTGGTGGCAAGAGGGTTAGGCCAGTGCTTTGTCTCGCTGCGTGTGACCTTGTTGGTGGGTCTGAATCCATGGCTTTGCCTGCTGCTTGTGCCGTAGAAATGATCCATACTATGTCATTAATGCATGATGATCTTCCTTGCATGGATAACGATGATCTTCGCCGTGGAAAACCCACCAATCATATTGTTTTTGGTGAGGATGTTGCGGTTTTGGCAGGGGATGCTTTACTGTCATTTGCATTTGAACATATTGCAGTGTCTACAATCCATGTTTCGCCTCTTAGAATTGTTCGTGCAATTGGTGAATTGGCGAAAGCTATTGGTGCTGAAGGACTTGTCGCCGGGCAAGTTGTTGATATTTGTTCTGAAGGGTTGTCCGAAGTGGGGTTGGAGCAGCTTGAATTTATTCATGTACATAAGACTGCGAAGTTGTTGGAAGGTGCTGTTGTTCTAGGGGCCATATTAGGTGGAGGAACCGATGAGGAAGTTGAGAAATTGAGGACCTATGCAAGAAGTATTGGATTATTGTTTCAAGTAGTGGATGATATTCTTGATGTTACCAAATCTTCACAAGAATTGGGGAAAACTGCAGGGAAGGATTTGGTTGCGGATAAGGTTACTTATCCTAGGTTAATGGGAATTGAGAAGTCTCGGGAGTTTGCTGAGAGGTTGCTGAACGAAGCCAAGGACATGCTTGCTGGATTTAATCAAGAGAAGGCCGCTCCGTTGATTGCTTTGGCTAATTACATTGCTTACAGGCAAAACTAATTTATGTTGTATTACAATTGTTTCTCGGTTGCCTTGTTTTTGTATAAAGTTAGATCTCCTCTACAGTTTTCGAAGAGTGCTTGTTGCATCAATGTTGTGTTACTGAGGTTGTGCCAATGTCGCGATTCAGATCAATAGCAATATGGACAACTTAATTTTCTCCCTGTGCTTAAGTTTTCATTGGTTGTGAAACAAGCATGTTGAACTTCCCCTTGAAATTGGGGTTACTTGACAATTAGTTGCTTTGTCATTCTTTTCGCTGATTGTCAGGTTTTTCATTGATAAGAATTGTGGTCTATAAAGTGAATTCAATTTGCACTAAATGCAAGAAGAATGTTTTGTGACAGCGTGTAAAGCTCTTCAGTGTCGTTCAAGAATTGCAAATAAAGATTATCTTTCAGAACCTAGCAAACCCTCTTAGGACTTCCTGGTTTTTGTAGTTCTGTCTAGATGAAGAATGCATTCATAGATTTGAGGCATCTGCATTGTTGAAAGCTTGAAGTTTGCTGTTCCCTCAAAGCATACAGTTGTAGGCTCTGTAATGTTATGTTTCCTTTCTGCTCAGCAAACTTTAAGTGGTTTTGTTTTCTGTATCTCTTCTTATTGTATTTTCTCCTGCTGGTGTGCTTCTTCATGTCCTGTAGCACCATCGCATGCAAATCTGTTTGCCTCTTGTTGTCTGCCAAAAGGACTGATTTCTAGCTTCTTGAACTTGAGCTGGGCACGCTGGGCTGCTATTACGAACAGGCCTCCTCTGGATACTCAGGCTGCGTTTGTTTGATGAAAAGTGGTAAAATTTAGCTTGGTTTTCAGAAAAATGTTTTCCTTTTATTTTGGGCGGAAAACACTTTCCGGAAGTTATGAAAAATTTAGAAATATCATATTATTTGTTAATTATATCAAATTTGATCATCAAACTTTTAATTGTTATATATATTTTGTTTTGAATATTTGTTTTTCAATTTCATCCCTTAAAATTTAATTTTTATATTAATTTTGGTCCTTATTTTTATAATTATTATTTGCTTTTACCTTATCATTTTTTAATTGAAATTTTTTATCTATCAAATTTGGTTCCCATTCTTTTGATTGTCACTTATTTTATTTGAAATAATTTATGAAATGTTAATTATTATTATTTTAATTTCATCATCTTTCAATTTTTTTATTTTTTAGATTTGATTTCTATTATTTTGATTATTATTTATTTTATTTTAGATAATTTATGAAATTATATTTTTTTTCAATTTCATTCTCATTCAACTTTTTATTTTGTGAGATTTGTTCCTTATTATTTTAATAAACTTGAAAAAAATAAAACATTAATAAGTTATTTTCCAGCTCATTTTCCATGACATAACCAAACACTGGAAAATATTTTCCAACTTATTTTTCATTACACTACCAAACATCAGAAAATAATTCACTTTTCCAGAATTCACTTTTAAAAAAGAAACTACTTTCCAGCAAACAAACGGGCTTACAACCATATATGAGGTTCTAGTCCGGGTTTGTTTGGTTGTTCTTTCTAATATTTTTGTTGCTGGAATAAACCAAGATGAGTAATTGATACTGAAAATGAAATTGCTGATTTTGTATTGCTTGAAGTTTTGTGATAATCAACTCCGATTCAAATTTTTGTGTAGCCTCTCAGAGGCGCCTAATAATAAGAGAAATTTCTTGCATTACATTGGGAATCCCTTGATGAAATCCACTCTCATTTCGCCGTCCTCTCTTTGGTTGCAAAATGCAAAATTTGATTTCTAGCATAGGTCCCTTGTGACCATTCCCAGAAAAATCCCAGATACAATGAATCAATGCACGTTTTTTTAGAGCTTATAAGACCAGCCTTAAGTATCATCCTGACATCGCACTTTGGTACCTGGTGGTGAACTAAGCATTCCAATGGTTGTGGACCATTCATTATTTACTAGCGGAAGACAAGATTTCCATGGTTGTTACATGTGAAACTGTCCTAGTCCTAGGAATTCATGAACTTGGAACGCCATGGAAAATCAACTTCAATTGGGCTGCAGTTGATATTTGCTCACTTTCCAGTAGCAGCATGGGATACACGTTGATAGAGTCCCATATTTTTGTCCCTTCCCATGCCAAGAATAGAAGGATGTCATTTCTATCTCTCTCTCTGCAAAAAACAAAAAAGAAAACAGAAGAACGCCGTTGCCGGGGATCGAACCCGGGTCACCCGCGTGACAGGCGGGAATACTTACCACTATACTACAACGACTTTGTTGTTTAATGAATTTCATAAAATGTATATATAAAAGTAACAATAGACAAAACGGGCAGTCTAACGCTCCTTTCCTTTTCAAGTTGTGGAAACTGGAAAGGAATACATAGTACTCCATGAACAATGGAGGTGTGATCAGTGATGGGAAATGGAATTCCTTTGTGGAATATTAAGGCATGAAGGTGTCAAAATTTCAAATCAGTGTTTAATGGCAGGGGACCCACCAACTCTTTAACTTAGCTATAATGGACTTGATGATGGAGAAATGTCATTGGCCATGATTCACGAGTGGAGAAAATGAGAGTGGGGTTCAGTGCCTTTTGATTTTTCAAGTCACAACTCCCAATCGGAGAATAGAGTATAAAAGCTGAGGTCAGTGGTGCTTTAATGAAGATGATTTGATGGTTAAGTTCCCCCGTGTCAATTACAAATTTTATCATTATTTTTCTGATTATTTATTTTGTTTTTGTTTTTATTTTTTAATATTTTATTTTATTTTATGTTGATGTCTATTTTGTCCTTTTTTTAGTTTCTGTTTTTATTTTTTATTTTTTATCTTTTTTTATTTATCTTGTTTTCAATTTCATCCATCAACATTTTATTTTATTTAATTTATATATCCAATTCTGTTCTTATTCTTTTAATTATTATTTCCATTAATTTTTTAGCATTTTATTGATTTATTTTATTTTTCAATTTAGTACCTCAATGTTTTCTTTTATTTAGTTTTTATACCATATTTAGTCCTTCTTATTTTGATTGTTATTTGTTTTGTTTTTTTTAATTTTGGATGATTAGAAATTTTGCTTCATGATTTTTTTATATTTGCTTTCTATAAAGTAATTTTTATCTCATGACCTAGATCACACGTTTCAAGGATTAGCCTGATTTAACTTTATTTTTTTAGGTTCATCTTTTACAATTGTTTTTCTTTCAATTTCTTCTTTCAAATTTGAATTGTTTGGTCTTAAACTTTATAATTTTTCTGTTTTTTTTATGTGGGGTTATCTCAATCTCATATCCCGTATTGCATGTTAGTTGAGTTAACCTAGGTTTACTCGAGTTTTTTTTAATTATATTTTTTTTAGTTTTGCCTTTCAGTTTGCTTGAGAGTTTCACTGCTACACAAAGTTAAAGTAGATTATTCTCGAGTGTTACCTTAGGTTTCTTTGGAAATTAAAGAAGATTTAATCTTAGAAGTGAAGCCGATGAGAATACTAAATCAAAGTGAAAATGAACTTAAGAATAAAAATATCTCTATGGTAAAGATATCAAGGGAGAGTTCCCAAGTCAAAAAAGAGACCTTGAAAAGAGAAGGAGAAAGTATCTTGAGTTATTTCTAGAATGTACATGACAAAAAAATAATCATGGATTGGGTTTTCTTTAAGGAGGGGAAATGTAAATCTCCGGTTAGAATTTTTGAGTTTGTGGAAAATAAAATAAATAAATAAATAAATAAAATATATTCTGAGATAAAAAGGAATATAAATATTTGACTTGAACGAAAAAGGGGTTAGATTAGGAATAATAAGAATAAGAAGAAAATGAATCAAAAGTAATATTTTGATTAGCTAAAGAGGAACCTAAAAGTGAAATTAAAAAAAAGCATTTGGATAAATAAAAGAGATAAAAGAAGAAATGGGGATCAAGTGAAAATAAAAAGAACTTGGAGCAAAATTGCAACTAGGCCAAAATTACATATATAAATACATGAATGGCTTCTGGCCAAGTGATAGAAAAAGGGGATGAGAGTTTTGTGTGTTTCAACTTGATTTTAACCTAGATTAAAACAAATTAAACACAGAAAAGAGAGAGTCAATGGATTAAAAAGGGGATTATAAAGGGTTTGGACAAGAAATCTTAGCTTTGGAGAGTGAATAGCGGCGGCGGGTATAAAGGGGAGAAAGAAATGGAGGAGAAAACTTATTTTCCTCGCTTTCTCTATCTTCGATTTTCTTCTTATGATTAAGTAGTAATCAATCTTGTTTTATGTTTAATTTGAATTCATTTTTATGGATTGATGAGTTGTGTGGATGAACTTTTAGGTAAAAATTTAGTGTATTAATTTGAGGTATTGTGTTTTAATCACGATTCTTGATATAAGAAAAAATTGAATAATAGGTTTAAGGCAAGAATTAAGAAAAAATTCTACCTTTGTTGTATGAATTATGTAGAACTAAACTAACTTAGATGGAAAATGGTTAAAAAGATGTAAAAAGTGTGGAAATTAAAAAATATATATTCCATTTTCCTTAATCCTTACAGCTGACCAAAGTAATAGTGAGTAGGGAGGATGGGTTTTATTAAGCTTATGGGTTAAATTGGATGAATTTGATGATGATAAAAAAAAAATAACATAGAAGGAAGGAAAGAATATAAATGTGGGGGTGAATTTGAGAAGATTTGAAATAAATGAAGAATTGAAAGAGAAATTATTAATATCTTAAATAGAATATTTGGCTTAGAAGAATAAAGTGAAAGTGTTGATAATGGTGTTTACTTTATGAAAATTAATTGAGACGTTGAATAAATTGGAATAAATGAATAAAGTTTAATTGATGAAAAAGAATATTAGTTTTTAAATATTTGAAAGTCTTTTAATCTATGAATTACGAGATGTGTGGAAATTGAGAAAATAAATTTCTTTTATGGAGAGAATTTTGAATATAAAAAAAATTTAAATGATGATGATGTAGGATAGGTTGCAGAAAGGGAAGGGGCACAGATAATAAGGATTATTATTCGACAGCTGACAACCGACAGCGAGTAGGTGATATTCATCTCAATATGATTAGTAAATTCTTAATTAATGACAATTGCAATTTCTTTAAATGTCCATTTATGTTGTGAAATTTATGAATCTTATATGAGAAAAATAAAAATGAATGAAGTACATGTGAAGGATTAACATCCAAAAGGGGATTTCTAGAGTATTTGGTATTCATATGAGAATATCATATTTAATTAGCTTTTAAATAGGAATACCGAATTAATTGACATAGATATAAGATTGTCGAATTAATTTTTATTTAGTGAGAATATTAGATTATGGACTTTCAAATAAAAATGCTAGATTAATTAGTATTTAGTGAGAATACCATAATTATAGACTTCTATACAGAAATGCTGGATTGACAGGCATTCAATTTAGGTTGTTGGGTTTAATCGGTAATCAAATGAAATTAACAGAATTATTAGCATTCTTTAAAATTGCTAGATTAAATTGATTATTGGTGGGTTAGTCGAATACTTTAGGTATTCGTGAGAAATAGTTGGATTATGAAATATTAAAGAGATGGTCAGGAGAATTGAAAGAAATTTTAAATTTAAATGTTTATATACCAAGGAAGAATAAAATGATACAAAAATAAATTATGATGGGTGGATGTTTTGTTTTAATTAATTGCTATTTTATATGATTTGTTAATAAAGGTTAATACAATAATATGTTAATTAATTATTTTAGGTTCATCTCAAGTCTGACAAGAGTGATAATGCCTATATTACTCTGTTTTATCATTGAGTGACTCATGTATATAATTTTGTTATTAGGATTTTATATTGTGATTTTGTGAATGATGTTTTTGTATAATTAAGTAAATTCTAATGTTTGGAGTAAGAATGAACTCAAATGGTATTAATATTGTGTATTTTAGTTTTAAGCATTAATGTTGTATTTAATGTAGGTTATTTTATACTTAAATTAATTATAAGGATGTTTTGATTGTCTTAAAAATATGACTTGGTGTGAATTGTTTAGTTCCATAGGATATGCAAATGTTGAATTAGTTTTTTTAAATTTTATTCTTTATTTATGAATTAATTTGAGTTATATATATTTTATCTTTAAATTGTGATATTATTGAAATCTAAGATAATTGGACTGCGATTATAGATTGATTTGTGTTATGATTGTAAATATTGATAATTTAGTACTATTTATGGAAAAACTCCACTAAAATCTTTGTAGAGTGGATTTAAAAAACAAATACCTGGAAATTAGGGGTGCTACATATTTATTATGGTTTTAAAACTCAAATCAAGGACCGATCCGAGGCAAGGCCTGGATTATAGATCGGAATGGTAAACTCCTGTTGATCCAAGTCAATGTATGAATAAAAATAATAATTATTATAATTTTAAAACTCAACTTGGGAGTTGACCCATGACAAGACCTGGGTTACGTGTCGGGAGGGTCAATATGGGTAGACCTAAAATATATCATATATATATAAGCAACCTCATTTTGACCCAAAAAAATTCAAAAAAAAGTCAACGGGCTTTGGACCCGTGTTTTATTCCGGATCGACTAAGATTTTTTACTAGGTCAAGTCAAGTCAAGTCAAGTCAATCATTTCTTTATTCTTTTTAAACTTGGACCTGTCCAAACCCATGGTTGATCAGGTGCCGAGTCAACCCATTAGGTCAATTCAGATTTTATAATTAGGATTATTATAATATTATTAATTTCAACCCTCAATATAAATTAAAGTAAAAACAAATCTAATTGTTTTTTAAAATATATAAGTTGAATTTTTTTTCATGTTTTATCCACCATAACCAAATAAGATACAAAGATAATCACTTGTACATCACTATTAAATATAATTTTATTTTTATTTTTTTATATTTTGTCTCCTCTTTTCTCATTATCTTTCTTTTTCTATTTTGAAAAAATTGTTTTGTCTTTTTTATTTTTATTATTATTTTTTTCTATCCTGAAAAAATAACTAAACGCTAAATAAATGGATGTACTCCTCGTTAACTCTATGTATACTTAGAGTGTGTTTGGCAGTGTGGTATCGGTTGCTTTTCAAATAGCTTTTCGTGCCGAAATACATGCCAATGATTTTTTTTATTTTTTAAAAATTATTTTTGACATCAGCACATCAAAACAATTTAAAAAATACAAATCGCACTCAATTTTAACAAAAAAAATAATTTAAAATTTGATAAAACACAGTTACAAACGCAATGCTAAACCATCTCTATAAAGTTAACTCGATTGCGTTGCATTGACATATCATCTAAAATCTTCTCTCATAATTACTTAATTCATTGATTAGTTATTGCAGTTGGTCAAAAAATATATGGAAAAGAAAAACCAGCCGTACTTTGTTTATCTATTTGTCATCTTAATCTTAGATTTATCTGGATTTATTAGACCATGTCGTTTTCAATGTAGCTACCCTAACCGCAAACGACATTGAGAATATAAGGAGGAATGGTAATGGGTTTTCATTAGTTGAATTTATTATTTTTATATTTTATTTATTATTTGTCAATTAAATTTTTTTTATATTTATAAATTATTTATCAAATTTTAGATATCCATATAAATATCTATTATCCATTATTATTTATTATTCAATAAAAAAATAAAATAGTGTGCCCTTGCGTGCATTAAATGATAAATATTATACATATACATGTATTTTACGTTAAACACATACACGCGCCCGCGCGGGCATATATATATATATATATATAACATAAAATATCTAAATATCCTACAAATAAATCAATATAATATAAATAAATATTTTGGATTGGATTCATAGTAGGATTTAATAATATTCATAATTTATTTATTATCCTAAAAAAAATTAGTATCCAAAAAATATTAATCTATTTAGATTGGTACGGTCGATATCCATTTAAATTTAAATTAAATTATAATCCAATCAATCACAGCTTCATCGAATCATAGTTTTCAAGGCATTCAGCATTGACATAACCCTGGGAATCAAACAGAGCATCAAAGCCACCTCCTTCAAAACCAACACCAACACCAACACCAACACCAACACTGCTAGCCTAAACTCTGAAAAGTCCCCTTTGGTAGGCTCTTGCATTTAGACTGTAAGAACCCATTTGGACTTTGGTGGGCCTTCAACCTTCCGCCTCTCTCTATTTTTTTTTTCCCTCACTTTTCTTGGTAGACCCTCCATTTCAAATACTGAGGCTTATACTATCAAATTGTTCAATCAAGTCCTTGAACTATAAATTTTTGGGCTCCTTGGCCCATCCATCAGACTCCATTTCATTCGATTGTCAAACAAACCCCCCCCCCTTTTATTTTCTAAATTAAAAACTCACTGAATTATATATATATATAAAAAAAGCTAAAGTGCTTCCAAATTTTGTGGAGAGCCCTAACAAAATCGTATGAACTTTCTAGATAGTTTTAGTTTTGTTCTCAAAATATTAGCACATCCGTTTTTCAAGACTAATCTGGTTATAACTTAGTTAGGTGGCACATTACACATTTGATCATGCAACATATTTTGTGATCACGTAAATTTTCTATTTTTTTGAAATTTTGTGAATATTTAATTTTAAAAAGACTTCCTGAGCTTTTAAAAAAATTCAAATGCCTTAAAAATATATCAAAGTTTAATTAGCATATGTGAAAATTTCAAATTAAATAGTGAAAAATGAATTGGTTAGATGGGGTTATTTTTATCGATCGTCAAAATTTAACTCATTGACTTAATCGTGAAGTAACATGGAAAGTGACGAAAGTGCAATATTTAAGCAAATAATGGAGATTTTCTTGCTTAGATTCGCCAAATTTTGAGGTTAGGTTTGTGGGGGCATCTTTAAGAGTTACTTTTCTAGAAACCGACTAGATGATTTGTAACGTGATATTCTATGAGTTATACTAATTTTTTTAATGTAAAAAATACGTTTAGATATTATTAATATTTTTTTAAACTTTTTAAAGTATATGAAAATTGATCCGATTTGATAGTTTTGATAGGTTCATAGATAACTTGAATAACAAGTAAAAACATAATTTGACTCAGGATAACTATTTAAAATAAATTTTTTTTAATAAACATTGAGATAAAAACATATTGGATTGATTTGAGTTAACCTCCTAATCTGTATACCAAGTGATGAGATTATCATAATAACTCATTAGAAAGCAAATCAAAACAAATTATGAAGTTTAATTTTCAACAAACTCAATGTTAAAAGGTAAAATTGAAGAAAAAAATCAATTAAAATAAATAACCCCAAAGAATAACCCAAGTCAACTCGGATTAACTTATCAAATCTGTGACCCAAGTGATGAGACCGAGATATCCCAATAGAAAGCACATTAAAAAAAATTATGAAACTCAATTCTGAATCAATTTACTGATGAAAGATAAAACTGAGAAAAAATCGATTAAAAAAACACAAAAAACAACTCGAATTAACTAGGATTAACCTGTCAAACTCGTGACTCGAGTCATGAGATGAGAATAACCTCATAAAACTCAGACCAAAATAAGTCACGAAACATAATTCTCAATCAACCTAATATTAAATGATGAAATTAAGAAAAAAAATTAATTAAAAAAAGGGGTAAAAAAACTCAAGTCAACTAAATTAATCACTCAAACTTGCGGTTCAAGTCATGAATCCAGGGTAACCTCATAAAAAATAAATTGAAAAATATAAGCTTAATCCCTAATAAATCTAATATTGAAAATAAAACTGAAATTGAAAAAAAAATTATATATATAAAAAAAAACTAGATTGGTGTAAGGACCAATTAGAATGATTGGACTAATCATCCTGTTTCTAGGACGGCAAGGAAAGTCGAAGGACTTGATTGACTAATTTGATAGTACAAGCCTCAACTTGTCCTAATCCTATTAGTTGAGTGACAAAATGTTCAAAAAAATCGTGAATTGAAAAGCAAAACATCTATTAATTTACTAAAATTATCATTAATTAAAAGAAACTTAAGCTTTAAGCTTTGTGGGAAAAATATTTTAACTTCAATTATTATACTCTTTATCACGCTTCACGGTAGATTTAAACAGTGAATTTGTTTGTTTTCATTTGATCCCTAAGCCTTTTTTCCTCTTTAATTGAATCATTTTTTAGCCCAATAAATGACCAATTGCTTCCAAATTGTTAGCAAATAACAAAATTAAAAGACAAATGACCAAAGTGAAAAGGATAGGAGGAATAGATAATTGTTTCAAAATTGGTGAAAAAAAACACTTTGATCCTCATACTTTCAAATGATCATTTTCAATCCTTTTAGTTTTTTTATAATTAACTTTGATTTGAAAAAATATTTTTCTTATTTCTTAGTCCCTAATTTGAGAGATGAGAGAGAAAGTTGTCATAATCTAGTCGTAAAAAGAGAATATGGGTTGAGATCGATTTTAGCACCGAAAAGTATCAATCATGGTATTAATAGGTTTCATTCGATGAGAAAAGTTTTGTTAAGGTGTTCCTTGGTCTTCCCCTTGCTTAAGAAGGTAGATATTAGATCAAGAAATTATTCGAACTCATATTGATTTTGGATTTTTTAATCAATTTTTGAGTTATTTGTAACAATAAACAGGTTTATTAAGGTCTCTATGATGTATTGGGTAAAAGATGGGTTAAAAAATGAATTTTAGAGCATAAAATACATCTGCTCGATTTTTTTACGACTCCAGTTATTAGATTCTAGAGACGGAGATGATGAGTCGTCTACTTTATTTTTTTTATATAATAAAGTATGAATGACATGTCGTTTACCATCTATTATTTAAAAAAAAAAGGTTTGGCATGCATGTCATGCTTTTTTTGATGGGCTTAGGGTGTGGGTAAGCCCATGTGCCTAGCTTGAATGTTAATTGTTTTTAAATGCTATTTTTATCTTATGCATTTTCAACCATTTAAAGTTAAAAAGGCAATTATCCTTAATTATTTAATGGTCTCTTTTGTTATTTGACTTTTACAAATAGATGTTTTCTTTTGTTTTTTCAATCTCACACACTTGGTTTATTTGTTCTTTTATTTTTTTTATTTGATATAAAAAGAATTGCACACACTTGATTGTTGTGTGATTAGATGAAAGTAATTTAAGAGACAAAAAGTTATTAAATCTAGCGGGATGAATGATTTAGATCTCGAATTTAGTAGATTAACTAGGGTTCACTTGAGTCTTCATTTTTATTTTTATTTTTATTGAATATCTTTATTTTTAATTTTATCCTTCAATATTGACATCATTATTTATTTTAATTTATTTTTTACGGGGTTATAATGATTTTATAACCTGAATCATGAGTTTGACTGGTTAATTAGGATTAATCCAAGTCGATCTAATATATCATTGTCTCAATATTTTTAAAATATTATCCAACATGTTACTGTTATGATACCATTAAAATCTTGTTAAATATGCATTTAATTTTGTATTTCTAATTAATTTATTTTCTTAAAAAACATAATTTTTTTATTAAAAAAACTTAATTCACGATGCAGCACATGTCAAATGATGTAGTAAATCACTATGTAAAGTTACCAATAACTCAACTATGTCCATTGTTACACTCAACGCACATACATGTCTATAAAAAGACAACGTTTCAGGCTTGTTTATTATTGTAGTTCAATTGTTTTTTTTTTAAATTAAAATTTCTTCATTTTAAATTGATTTTTTTTAGTGTTTTTATATTGTTTTGATATGTTGATGTCAAAAATAAATTTTTAAAAATAAAAAAATATTTTGATGCATTTTCAAGTAAAAAGTACTTTGAAA
>Ga0307517_10009763_pt1 | contig 13549 bp, 4 predicted proteins | sample 23_EM_MG_FD_194515 | JGI IMG/M metagenome (GOLD analysis project Ga0307517, IMG submission 194515) | Populus trichocarpa ectomycorrhiza microbial communities from riparian zone in the Pacific Northwest, United States - 23_EM | ecosystem: Host-associated > Plants > Roots > Unclassified | place...
TGACATGTCAATTCATTGATGATTACTCTGCTCTCTTCCTCATATTTCACTTTTGTCACTCAACTTTATTTTCTAAATAATCTCATCCTTTCATGTGATATTCTCTTCTCTATGCATGTTCTTGACAATTCAAGGTTCTTTATCAAAAGATCTGAACTGAATTAGAGGTTAATTCCATGAATTAATATTTAAGTTTGTAGTATTAAAAACAATTACAAGAAGAATGACCAAAATAAAAACTAAAACAGCTACTTCTTCATGAATTTATGAACGACCTTATCGACAACACTACCATTTCCTTCCAAACTAGATTTGCAACATTGAATTTGGACTTCTAGCATCATTATTGGTAGCACTCTCTCTTGGAAATCAAGGGAAAAAAGAGTAACAGAAGCACCAAACAATGATGGGTTTTGTTACTGTTTCATTTCTTATCCTTTCCGGTTGATGAGAACACTCCTACAAAATAACACATCTCTTTTCATTTTTTAAAACACAAAAGAGCCCTTTAAAGGTTTCCTCACCTCACCTCTGTTTTTGTTTTGAATAACAGGGAAGACAAATGATGGCTAGGTCTTTCTTTTTTAGTTCTTTGGCAAAGTTGAAATATTAATATTACAAGAGATTTTTAATTATTAAATAAAATATAATGAAAATCTTGTATATTTTTTGTTGATTTTTTTCCCCGCCAAAACTTGAGGGAATAAAGTGTTGTTAAGTCAAGGAAGTAAAGCGTAATTTTCAAAACTATAGAGACAAAGTGAAACAATGATTAAACTACAAGATGCTCGATGTAATTTACTTTTATTTTCTTACATTTCAATCCCTAATTTTCAAGAGAAGAAAGAGAAAGTCGTTGAAAAATAAGCGAGGAGAGCAAAAGTGGTCTGCATTCCAGCAATAAAAAACTGAATTTTGTGTCAATAGGTTCATTTTGACAAGAGTAGTGTCATTGATGTGCTTTTAAATTTTTATTTTGTTGAAAAACAAATAGATCGGGGCTAGTGAAATTTGTTTTGATTTTAGTTAATTTTTGAAGTTTTTTACTGATTTAAAGGTGTTTTAAAGTTGAAAATGGTTTAATGAGATGCTTATGGTGTTTTTTTTTTTTTAATTTTTTCCAAATGAAAAAATGGTTGAAAATAGATTTTTTGCAATAGAAAAAATCATGCCCTGCAGGCCCAACCTTTGTCATAATGCAATTTTGGGTTTCCCTAAAATTATCTTTTTGTTTATACAAAAAAAAAAAAATACAGGAAGACAAGCGACTTAGTTGGTAAGAGTAGGCTGAAGAGGGATCTACATGCATAAATGACAAATGAAGAGACCAAATGAATATTGGATGACAATGCAAATTCAAGGTTGACTTAAATGAATATTAGATGAATTTGCATTAAAAAAACTAAGTTTGAGGACTTATTAAATTTTTAATAGGCTGATTTGATTTAATCATTGACCTAATTAAAGGTTTAATTAAATTTATAAATTAATTTAGACAGAAATCAAAATAATGAATTATGTGCAAGGATTTAATTAGACTTTTAATGGGTGTAATTAATTTTATTAAGGACTTAATTGGTGAAAACTTAAGTTTGAAAGCTTAATTTGAACTAAAATGAGAAGATTGGAATTTTAGGGACCAAACTTAACTTTTACAAACTTAATCGGATGAAATAAGGGATGAAATTACAAGAAAATTAAAGTTTAGTGGTCAATTATGGCCTAACTTGAATAAATTCAAGACCAAGGACCTTTATGTAAAAGGCGCATAACATTGGGGGATTGTACTAAATTTTCACAAGGACTAAATTGAAGAAAATCAAAGTTTAAGAATTATTTGGGGAATAAATTAAAAAAATTGAAAAACAAGGTTCACTTTGAAAAAGAAGCTAGACTTGAGAGGTCTTAATCTAATTGTATAAAATTAATCAGTTTTGTCTCAATTAAAGATGTTTAAGATTAAATTGAAACAATATGGATCAAATTAAAATTTACAAAATCTCAATTAAAAAAACCTTAATTTTTAGGGTTTAAGCAAACAACATATCACTCAAATTTAATAAAGAAATTGAGTGACATGTCGTCTACCCCTGTTTACCATCTTTTTTAACTAAGAAGGCTGATTGAGTTGTCACATTTAGGTGAATGAACGTGGCATCTCCAAATACTTTAGGGGCTTTTATCAACACCATTCGACAAAGAAGCTTCCTCCCTACAAGGATATGCCACCCTTTTTCGACGTTTATGCCTTATCTACCACATAGAAACCCTCAACTTCTTGTCCTAATATAGCCTTTTCGACGTGAAACTTGGTAGTGCTGCACCCAACTTTGGATCGATGGTGGTGAAGTTATAGACCACCAAATCAAGTACGGTTTAATCCTAATAGAAGAATAACACCCCTATACTGGATCTATGACTTGGTTGGCCTCAATGACCTCCTATTTGCCACTATTAATTTTGGATCGATGGTGATATTCTCTTCTCTATGCATGTTCTTGACAATTCAAAGTTCTTTATGAAAGATCTGAACTGAATTAGAGGTTGATTCCATGAATTAATATTTAAGTTTGTAGTATTAGAAACAATTACAAGAAGAATGACCAAAATAAAAACTAAAAAAACTACCTCTTCATGAATTTATGAATGACCTTATCGACAACACTACCATTTCCTTCCAAACTAGATTTGCAACATTGAATTTGGACTTCTAGCATCATTATTGGTAGCACTCTCTCTTGGAAATCAAGAGGAAAAAAGAGTATAGAAGCACTAAACAATGATGGGTTTTGTTACTATTTCATTTCTTATCATTTCCAGTTGATGAGAACACTCCTACAAAATAACACATCTCTTTTCATCTTTTTAAAACACAGAAGAGCCCTTTAAAGGTTTCCTCACCTCACCTCTGTTTTTGTTTTGAATAACAGGGAAGACAAATGGTGGCTAGGTCTTTTTTGTTTAGTTCCTTGGCAATGTTGTAATATTAACATTACAAGAGATTTTTGGTTATTAAATAAAATATAATGACAATCTTGTATGTTTTTGGTTAATTTATTTTCACTAAAACTTGAGGATGAGCGTATTAAGTTAAGGAACTAAAGCTAAATTTCCAAAACTACTAAGACAAAGTGAAACAACGATCAAACTACAAGATGCTCGATGTAATTTATCTTTTATTTTTTTACATTTCAATCTTTGATTTTCCAGAGAGAAAATAGAAAGTCATTGAAAAATAGAAGAGAAGAGAAAAACTGGTTCGTATTCCTGCAATAAAAAACTGATTTTTGTGTTAAAAGGTTCATTTTGACAAGAGTGGTGTTATTGATGTGTTTTTTTTTTTAATTTTTATCTTATTAAAAAAAATATTGGAGCTAGTGAAATTTGTTTTCATGGCCTGACTTTTTAGCCACTTATAATGGTTAGATACTTTACTAATAGATGACAAATCATTTGTTTATTGTTTTTTTTAAATAGAACATAATGAAAAAACAAAATAAGGCTAAGCATACATGCTTGACCTTTATCATAACACAATTTTAGGTTCCCTCAAACTTATCTTTTTTTATACAAAAAAATTTATAAGAAGACAAGCGACTTAGTTAATAAGAATAGGATGAAGAAGGATCTGCATGCATAAATAATAGATGGAGAGACCAAATTGGATCTTTGACATTTTTAGAAACTCAATTGCACCCTTGAAGTATCTAGATGTTAAAAGCAATACAAATTCAAGGTTGACTTAAATAAATATTAGATGAATTTGTATATAAAAAAAATAAGTTTAAGGACTTAATTAGATTTTTAATAGGCTGATTTCATTTAATCATGGATCTAATTAAATGTTTAATTAAGTTTATAAATTAATTTAGACCAAAATCAAAATAATTCATTTGTGCAATGAATTAATTAGACTTTTAATGGGTCAAATTAATTTTATGAAGGACTTAATTGGTGAAAATTTAAGTTTGGAAGCTTAATTTGGTCTTAAATTTAACTTTTACAAGCTTAATCGGATGTAATAAGGGATAAAATTGTAAGAAAATTAAAGTTTATGGCCCAACTTGAATAAATTCAAGACCAAGAACCTTTCTGCAAAAGGCACACAACATTGAGGGGTTGTACCAAAATTTTACATGGACTAAATTGAAGAAAATCAAAGTTTAAGGCTTAATTGAGGACTAAATTGAACAAATTGAGAACCAATGTCCACTTTGTAAAAAATGCTAGACTTGAGGGGTCTCAATTGATTTTTGACAGGGGCCTAATCGCATAAAATTAATCAGTTTTGTCTCAATTAAAAATGTTTGAGCTTAAATTGAAACAACATGGATCAAATTGAAATATACAAAATCCCAATTAAAAAAAAACTAAAACCTAATTTGTAAGGTTTAAGAAGATGACATGTCACTCAAATTTAATGAAAAAACCGAGTGACACATCGCCTACCCCTATTTACCATATTCTTAAGTCGAGAAAGTTGATCGAGTTGTCACATTTAGGCAAATGAACGTGGCATCTTTGACCACCTCAATGACTTCAATCACCACCATTTGGTAGAGGAGCTACCTCTCTACAAGGATATGCCACCTTTTTTTGACGTTTATGCCTCATCTGCCACATGGAAGCCCTCAACTTCTTGTCTCAAGGCGACTTTGTTTGGTTTAGTAAAACTTGACAGTGTTGCACCCAATCTTGGATTGATAGTGGGAAAGCTACAAACAACCAAATCAAGCATGGTTTGATTCTAATTGAAGAATAACACTTATCTACAGGATCTATGACTTGGTTGGTCTTAATGACCTCCTATTTGCCACTATTAATTCATAGAATGTGGGTTAGCCATTTTTGGCCAAGTTTTAGTTATGAAGTTCTCGACTTTTTTCTAGAAGTTTCAAGAATTTGTTAGACATCTAAGGAGAGGAAAAACATAAGAAGAAGAGAGAATAATCGTCTCCTAACAAATCAGAGGTAAAAATGAAAAAAAATCCCCTATGATCTAGTTTTGAAAAATCACCTTCAAAACCACATAAAGTTTCATAATCACCTGCCCTTTAGAGGCTATGAAAGGAAAAGAAATCACAAACAAAAAAGAGGGATCCTAGGTTTAAAAGGAAAAATTACAGAGAAAAAAAAAAGGAAATAAAGAGAAATAAAGAGAATACTTAGAATAAAGTTAAAGGAATGGTTATAAAGATTGTGTGTTAAGAAGAAAGGAGTGGAATCTAGATCAATTTGAGATCGAAAAGAAGTTGAAAATCAAGAGGAAAGGAGCAAATAATCTAGAGAATGAATCAATATTTCCTTTACAAGGTAAAACTTCAAACTTTGATGTGGGTGGAGTTCAATGAGCGCATATACCTTTTTATTTTGTCTTGTAAATTACTGCTCAAAATGTTTGTTAAACATCCTTTGAAGTCATTTGCTAGTTTAAAATTCATTGAATATTTGTTTTGAAATGTTTAAGCATGTTTTGAAAATATTTTATATATTTTCAAGTTTTATTGGATTGATTGTTTAATGTGTTAGAATTTGATAATGTTATGATATATGATAATATATCATGTTGTTTTGCATGTGTAAATGTTTGGTTAATTATTTGTGAAGCCATGACAAGTTATGTTATGTTTTCATGTTGTTGTGGATTAGATTGTTTTAATGTAGCTTGTCGGGTTTGTTGATGTTGTAAACATGTTATTTGAGCTTAAGAACAATGAATTTAATCAATGGAACAATGTTATTGTCTAAGAGAATGCTTGTTTAGCTTGTCGAGTTTGTTGAAGTTGTAAGCATGTTATTTGAGCTTAAGGACAATGAATTTAATCAATGGAACAATGCTATTACTTAAGAGAATGCTTGTTTAACTTGCTACAAACATTGGCTTCACTTGCTATTTTTACTCTTGATTTTTTTTTTTGTTTCTTGTTGTTTTGATGGTTCAAACAAGTTGTGTTGAGCATGCTTAAACTTTGGTTGTTAGGTTTAGGTTGTTTTTCTAGGTTTTAGTGCATTTTTTTAGGTTTAAGATATTTATAGGTTTCTGGGTTAATGTTCATCTATTGAACATTACTTTAAGTCCTTGTTTTCCAAGTCTTTTTGATCGATTGATGGTTCTTACATATGCATGCATGCTTGTAAATCATTAATCTAGGTTCTTAATGGCTTAAGGACATGGCTTTTGATCTTCAATTATTTCATTTTATTTTTTTGCATAAATCAATTAATCGTGATAATTTGATGTTTGTTGTGATGATCGAGCCCTAAATTCTTGATTAAACGATTGTTTTATATGTATCTATACCTTTAATTTAACGTAAACTAGTCTGGTTTTCAATCCACGTTTCAGGTTCTTTATATGTGTTATTCCTGTTTTTGATGAAATTCAAGCAAAAAAAATTCGTTTGATTCTCAAAACTTTATTGTGGTTTCTAGAATTTTTTCGGGCCTAGGCTTAGGGCCATGAAGTCCAACACATGTGGCAGGGTTGAGACCATTAGTTTAAAACCGTGTTTGACATATTCAACTTTTATAAAAAAAGAAAAACATAATATTTTAAAAAATCATTAAATTAAAAGAATTTAATTAAAAAATAGTCCTTAAAGCATTTGTAAACCTTTGATTTCTATTGATTTTTCAGCATTGTTTATTTTCTTATTTTTTGTGCTTTTGCCAAAGAAACCCTCAAATAATTTCAAACATAGTATTTTTCAAATAATTTCCAACCCTCAAAAAATAATATTTTCTTATTTTTTATGCTTTTGCCAAAGAAATCCTTAGATATTAAATATACATGTTTTTTCTTCAAAATTTTAGAAAAATACAAAACAATAAAAATAAAAATTCCTCATGTAAGAAAAAATAAAAATACAATTTTATTTGTATGCATACAACCAAATTCTAAAATTTTCATACATATTTTATATATATAAAAATAAATATTGCATTTTACCATACTTTGAAAAATACAAAAAAAAAATTAATGAGTATCACAACAAGTTTGTGATTATCCGTTAGGATTTGGTCAAAATTTCAAAAAACACCATATAAATTATTTTGTTTAAATTTGGGATATGTATTTTATGTGATTTATAGTCTTTAATATGGTTAAGTTTTAACCAAATAAAATAAGAATATCCTCATTGAAGAGGACTTTTCTTGAACCATAGACCGACCAATAAATAGAAACATGACTTTAAAAAAAAACAATGAATCAATAATGCAACTTACTATAGGTAAGGTGTATTATGCGTTTTCTCCATGCACAATTAGTCCCCTTACCTAAACTCTTGTAGACCATTAGGTTTTCTAATGACCATAATATTAGGTGACGATTTATGAACCTTTCAAATAATATTTTTATTATTTATCCCAGCACATTCAAAATCCCCTTTCGATCTAAGAGCCAAATCCACCATCAGATGTCGTGTATGTCATGACAACCTTGTAGACCCATTTGTGTCTAGCTTTCTTGCTATTGAGCTAGACATTTGGTCTCAATCTCCTAGGCCTGGGCGACGTTAAGTCTTTTTTTTTAGATTTTCATTCAAACGCAATATAAATTAAATAGTTAACATGATATTTAAATTATTATTTATTTTTACAATTATTTGTATAACATTACAGGTTTTTATAACAATGTTAATAACTTATTTTCTAATTATTATGTACCTACTATGAAAAAAAAAATAAACAAAATTGTTCATCAGTATTCAATGAAAATAATTTACTTTGTATTGTGTTTTAAAAGATTTTTTTTTTGCATGATTTTACCATATTAATTAAACATTTTCCTTCATTCACATACAAAATATCAAGGTATTTTTTTTTATTCAAACATGTTTTGAGATCATTATAATTTCTTATTTAAAAAAGAAAAACAATGCTTCTATTTGAAAAACAAGTTTTTTTTGTTAAAATAATAGAAAATGCATTAATAAGAAAATGGAGTTAAGATTCAAGAGATGCATTTTCCCAACTTATTTCAAATAATTGAAACTCTTACGAACCTTTATTTTAATTTTTGTTTTCTTTAATTTAAAAAACATTATGCTAATAATAAAAAATATTTTATTCAAACAAATAAAATACATAAATAAGAAAATAATAATTCATGTAACAATATGTGTTTTTTCATCCCAGATTTAAATTGTTTTCTTTTATACAAATATCTATTTTAGTTATAAATAAACTAAATCAAAAAGAAATTTGAAAACCCGCATGCATCATAAGAGAAAATAACAAGAACAAATGAACTAAAAGAATGTCATTTTTATTATGCATTAAGGTTCATTTGCCTAAATTCATTGTGGATAACAATGTTCCATGAATACTTTCATTTTGAATTTTATTTTATTTTCATCATTAAACTTTATTCTTTTCTAATTTGATCCTTGCATGTTATGTTTAGTGATGTTTTTATGTGATGGGATTTTCTTTTCTTTTCACATTCTTGTGAATTCAAGGTGTTTGATTAATTTTTAAATTTCAATTAGAGGCCAATTTAATTAAATAAGATTTAAATTTATGGTATAAAAACATTTAAAAGAAGAAGAACTAAATTTAAAGCAAAATAAAACAAATAGGTCTTTTATATTTTCATGCAAAATAAAAATTATTTTTTACTGTGAGAATATACGAAATAAAATAAATCGGTTTTAATATTGGGGTTACATCAAAAGTTAGGAATTTTACATGAAAATTAAAAGAAATGGGTTAAAGGAGGGTAAAATAGTAGTAGAACAAAGAAAAAATCTCTCTTCCTTCTCTTATAAGTTGTTGGTTTAGTAAAGAGGGAGAGAAGAGAGCATTTCTTCTTTTCTTAGTCAATTGTACACTAAAAAACTTAGAGAAAAACCAAGATTTAGAGCTTATTTGAGAAAGGTAGAGTGTTTAATTGTTCAAACACAAGAAATTAAAAAAGAACAAGTGAAGGGACATGGGATCCTAGAGACAGAAACTCGAGGCAAGAATGGAAGAAAAGGGAAGTGTGGAAACGTTTTGACTAGTTATGATCTGAAGTTCATTCTATCATCAAGTAAGGAGTTTTAAGCAAGATTATGCAATCTTAGATAAATATAAGTAGAATTTATGCTTAATTTTATAAATTAATGTTAGGGTTTTAGGAGTCAAATTGAGGGAAATATGAATTGCCTTGAAATTGAGTTGTGTGGGCCATGATAAGAAAAATGAAATAATAAGAAAAATGAAATAAAGGTGAAATAATAAGAAAATTAAAAAGGGAACGATATCTTTTACGGTCACACTAAGAAAAAAAAGAAGTAATTTATTTAACTACCAGTGAGGGAAAATGATTTAAATTGTGTTCTATTTGTGTTATTAATGGTGTGGAAGATGCTTTTGAAGGAGTGACATTGTTTTTATGTAATGGTGATGAATTTTTAAGATTTGAGAATTTAATTCATTTAGAGAATTGTTAAAGAACTTATTGTGTTGTGTGCATGGTATATATGTTGGTATAAAAGGAAATATTTTGGTGTTTGTTTTGGAACTAGAAATGATCTAGCCATTTTGAGAAATGGGTAGACTAATATAAAAAAATAGTCGGATCGTTTCTCAAAACGGTTAGACTATTTTGTCTACAGTCTAGTTTTAGTGTTATTTTGGGTTTTGGGTTTTTTCTTGGTTTTCTTTGGTTCTTTGATGTTCTTTGGTGTTTGTTTTGGAACTAGAAATGATCTAGCCATTTTGAGAAATGGGTAGACTAATTTAAAAAAATAGTCGGATCGTTTCTCAAAACGGTTAGACTATTTTGTCTACAGTCTAGTTTTAGTGTTATTTTGTGTTTTGGGTTTTTTCTTGGTTTTCTTTGGTGTTTATTTAAAGGTTTGAATAATTTTGTCATGTTTCTTGATTGAGGGAGAGTTGAGTAATTTTATATTTTATTTGGTATAAGGATTGTGTCAAGGGATTTTGTACAATATAATTAGTATCTAAAGTGAATGGGATAAAGATAAAAATTTGATAGGGATGATTATGCATGATTTCAAAATTTCTATAAGAAGAGTCTTGAATAAAGAACCTAACGATGAAGTTATAAGACTAATATGTCTATCCATGTTTGGAGATTGAAATAAACATTTAGAATTGAGATATGTTAATATAACAAAGAGTATAATGATATGATGGTCATAAATCTCTCTTTTGAATGTTATTATGATTGAGTTGAGAACTATACATTCTAAAAGAGGGTGGTTAAACCTATGATATGAAATGTGGTATGAAGGAAAATTTATTATATTAGAACGTAAATATGGTTTTCGAATTTTCAAATAATAGTGTTAATCAATGGAAAAATTGATTTATAAGGGATACTTTGATAATTAGGCCACCAAATTGAGCTGAAGCGAAGACTTTAAAATGCAGTAGGTAGGTGTCTAACACCTATAATTTATTAAATTTTTTTGCATTTTTAACATTGCTAGAATTTACCCATTTTATTTTCATATTGATATGTGAGATAAATGAACAAATGAATAATGTAGAACAAGAAATAAAATAGATGAACAACCTGATTAGTTACCCCAAGAAATAAAGGCTAATGATGTCAATTAATTCTTGACATCGACATTACTGATGGACAAAGTGTCTAAAAGAACTTGATTAGCTACTCTGGATTCAGATAGCTAATAATATCGATTGATTATATTGATATTGACATTACATGGAATGTGATTAACTACTCCTGGAAATGGAGGCTAATGATATCAAGGGATTCTTGACATCGACATTACCGATGGATAAATTAAAATATCTAAAATGACATGATTAGTGACTTTGAGTTTGGATAGCTAATGATATTGATGGACTTTATTGATATCGACATTACTTTGATTTTGATTAATCAATCTCGGGGAAGGGAGATTAAAGATGCGAATGAGATTTATTAGCATCGGTATTAAACCCCCTAATGGATTTAGGAGAAGAAAATGTACATGATTAGATACTCCTGAAAACTATGAAAAGCTAATAATATCAAGAGGACACCTTGATATCAACATCTTTCCAAAATATAAGTTAGCTATCTAAAGAAAGATAACAAACGATACTAATGACTTGACATTAACATACTCTTGGTTAATCATTCTTAAGTATCGGGTGGAAACAAGAAAAGAGGACATAGTGATATTTTCCAATGGTATAGTAATTTCATCACTCATAATGACTTACTGTATTTTTTAGGGTCATCTCGTTTGTGTCATAAATAGTCCTCATTCTATTTTACTTTTGTTATCATAGATTAGGTATAATATGTCTAAAATTAGGATTGAATGTATTTTCACTTATTTATGTAGTAACAATACTAAATTTCTAAATTTTAATGCATGGATACAAATGAATATCTCTATGATGATATATGTATGAGTTAATATACATATGCTCTAGTTTTTATTTTCCCTAAATTGTATAATTATTTGCGAGCATATTGACTTTGATGATATAATGAGTATTATTGATGCGGTTTGAGATCTAGGATGTCTAGATCGGAAATGAAAAATATGAATAGAAGTATAATAAGATATAGTCGATAACTAAAGATCTTCCAATATAGGAAAGACTTTGTTGAAATTTTGACAGATTATCATTATAAAAAAAATTCTCATGATTTTCATAATTATGTTTGTGTGTATATTTCATAAAATATTGGATTTTAAATTTTTTTGGAAGCCCTAAGGATCCCGTTAAACTGATCTAGAGTTATTTAGGGTTGATACGAAGATTACCTGAAGATAAAATATTTTTCACCATTGAATAAGTACTTCAAGGCTGAGTTGTCACAAACCATAAGTCATCTAAGTGTCCGACAATTAACGGTAATCTACATGAAGCACCAATAAAAAATCTCTTAAACTCTTTTAGGAGAGAGAGATTGTTGTGTCTTTGAGTGCTAGTTTTTTTTTTGTGTTTTTTAGGTGTTCAGTAACTTACGTAATTTCTGCATAATTTACTAGACATAAAATAAAAGGCATGACTTTTTATTTATAAAAAAACCTGAAAACTCTATAAATGATAAAATATCAATTTGTCCCTTAAATAATATAACATATATTATTTTAGGCTAATTTTAAATTGTTTTTAAGTCTATAATTATAATCTCTTATATTAATTACAATAAAATCACACTTAATTAATTATTCTATTTTAAAATTCATTTCAATTCTCTTCACTGTTATTTAATGATGATCGTAAACTTGAATTTGAGAAAAGAAACTAGGAATCGATGCGAAATAGTAAGAAGATAAAATTAATTAAAGATTTTTTCTTTGAAATTAATATAGAGTTAAATAATATATATATTGTACAGCATTTCTTCTTTATCATTATTTTAAAAACTGCATGTAGGTATATTTATTTTCATGTGTTTCTATCTTATCTGCATGAGTGGTTCTCTCTGTTTCGAACTTTGAAACACTGTTAATCTATAAAAAAAAGAAGAAAAAAGAGAGAGAGAGAACTAATAACTAAAAAGATAGCATATTGAAAAGGAAAACTGTGTTTCACGAGCTTCAAGGGGAAGAAATGCGCCACTTTGCTACTTCTTTATAGTGAAACACTAAACAAAGAACATGCATAATGGTGGTTGATTATGACCTCATGCATGCACTTGTTCTAGTATGTGCTGATATATATTTGTGGCCACTCAAGCCAATATTGTTTCCTTTAGCTAGGGCTCATGCCTATGACCTCATGATGCACATCTTCTTCTAGCATTGAGAGAGAGAGAAGCCATGGACTTTCGTGCGCTCACTCTTCGATCATCAATAATGGTGGGTTAGTGAAGTGGAGTCACAAAAGCCGTGTTCTAGAGGATGAAGCAAAGCCAAAGTCAAGCCACATAAAGTGCACGCACGCCCCTGCTTTCTGTGTTAAATTAAGATTTTCCATAGCCGTCCTTACAGTCATCCTCCTTCATAATGGATTTTGATACCAGCTAGACCCCAACTTGAGCCAAGAATAATGTTATCACCATCTTATCTTCTCACTTCAGCACCTTCTTTTAATTTTATATGTTAGCTCAACTTTAACGAGCTAATTCTTTTATCAAATAAAAAGTTAATTTGCCAACGATGTGTGTCTATTTAGTACAAACGTCATGTACAAGTAAAGTTGTCGAGTCGAGTAAGGCTACGAGAGTTGATTAATAAAGTAATTAAAGATTATTAACAGCTTATGACAGTGAAGTAAAAATAATTAAAACAATATTATTTTAAAATAAAAAATATTTTAAAAAATAATTTCCATGGCACTACGAAATAAGCACTGAAACTATTCTTGTCCTTTGCCAACTTTATTCTACATTTAGCAATTTAGCTTGAGCTAGCAGCAATGGAAACTTGGTGATTCCAATCTTTAATGTCCTCTCTGCTTTGGAATCATTGGCTATCTTCTTATATCCTCTTCTCACTGTCCACTGGCAGCAAAATGATGTCAAATCCACATCATTTCAACCGACCATACAAGGAGAGCACATGATAAGAGCAAACCAAATGAGCACTTTTGTATTTTCGGTAATTCTTTTTTGGGCCTGCAA
>Ga0307517_10009765_pt1 | contig 13547 bp, 12 predicted proteins | sample 23_EM_MG_FD_194515 | JGI IMG/M metagenome (GOLD analysis project Ga0307517, IMG submission 194515) | Populus trichocarpa ectomycorrhiza microbial communities from riparian zone in the Pacific Northwest, United States - 23_EM | ecosystem: Host-associated > Plants > Roots > Unclassified | place...
TTATCGCTGAGTAGATTGCGATGACGAGTTACGTCTATAGAGACGTTGGCAATGAGTGCAAAGAATTCCTGCAAGAGTTACACCTCGTTTTGCCTATCCGAGATAGAGGTTTACATAGGAATCTAATCACTATTCCAGCGAGAGGAGAGAAGCCAACGTACGTTTCCGTCATCCACTCACTGATTATCTCGAGGACCTTTTCGGGTTTATTGGCATCGTCGAATCCCGGGTATTGACGAGGACAAGCTTGTTGCTGCGTTTTTCTTGACCCAGGACCCGATCCGCAGAGACAGGCTAGGTGCAAGATCCCAGAGCGGAGCCTGCCAGCGTGTTCTGGGTTGTCAATGACCTTTTACGAACGGTTAGTTGAAACGAGTTGAACAGGCAGAAGAAAACGTATTTTACTCTTTCCAGTCCCATCACGCTGCAGATTATCGTTAATAAATTCGGCTGGTTATATTTTGGTGACATACTCACGCAATGGCGACGTTCGATTCGAGTTCAATTCGCGTTTCCTGCTTCGAAAAGTTCGGTTTCGTATGGGGTTGGGGTTACTTAATTGAGGCGAAATGGGTTGGCGGGGGCAAGGCATAGTAGAACTGTCGTTTAACTTTTCGTAGAACAATGAAAACCGTATGGATTAGTCGTCGGCATGTATAAACCAAACAATTGTCATCACTGACACTGACCCCCGAAATGCCGGATCAGCCTGAGGAAACTCCCGTCTGATCACTAATCGGGCCTCCTACCACTAGTTACTGCCTGCGAGATTGGTTCAACAGCACTTGCCACTTCCCAGTTCCACTTCCACAGTTTTATGTAACTGTGACTCTACTTCCAGGTTCCTCCCATCGTCAGTTCCACCAAAACACAACCTATCGCAATAAGTAGGATACCTCAAAGCTCAACGGCGGATTAGGATGGCGATGTTCCCGGGAGCAAACAATATCACGATCAGTGGCGGCACTTTTAATGCGAACTCCGGGATGACCGGTGTGTTAGATTTCCTACGAACTTTGTGAGGGGAAGTTAACCATAGATTCCATCTTTTCCACAATACTGCAGGTCGGCAAATATTGGCGGACAGGATCGCACATGGCGCCATCCACGATGCAGAGGGACTGAGAGAGGCCAGATGCCTCAGTAAAACTCGCGCGGCCATCTTGGACGAAATCTTAACTTGAAATTGGGTTGACGGGCCACCTCTGGGTTCTCAAATTCTGTGGCTGGAGGGGCCAGCAGGTGCTGGAAAGACTGCGATCGCAGGCACAGTCTGCGAGCGGTTGAAAAGTAAGGGCCGACTCGGAGGCGACTATTTTATACGGATTGGCAACGGCGGTGCACTTCCTCTATTTGCGACAATCGCCTATCAGCTCGTCGATATTCCGGCCGTCGGCGAAAGGATCGAGACGGTCATCGCAAACGACCCGGCTATCATCTTCAGAGCAGTTGACGATCAACTACAGAAGCTGATTGTCGATCCCCTCCTCGTTCTTCAAAAGGACACTCCGCCATATGTGATCCTCATTGACGGCCTTGATGAGTGCGCCAGCGAGTCTAAGCAACCTCGTGATAACGAGTCTTTGCAGTGTCGCATCATTCGACTTATCGGTTCAGTTTGCAAGGATCATCACCCCCCTGTCCGCTTCATTATCTCTAGCCGACCTGAACGGTGGATCCGTGACGAATTCGCCTCAGAATCAATATCTCGCACCCTTCATCATGTCTCACTCGAACGAACGGATCAAACAGACCAAGATATCCGCCTAGTCTACATTTCTGGCTTCCAAGAAATTCGTGAAAGTGCGAATCACAAGGCCAAGATGTCTGATATGCCTACGACATGGACATGGGTCTCAGAACAGGATCTCAAGACCCTCGTCGACAATGCATCCGGCCAGTTCAGCTACGCCGACACTGTTCTCAAGTTTATCGGTGACCCTAATGGTCAACCTTCTGCACGCCTACAGATAATTCTCGAAATTCCCATTGCGCCCACAACATCAAATCCATTTGCAGCTCTCGACCTATTATATTCAAAAATTCTTTCGTTGTTGCCGAACAAGGAGCTTACTATGGACGTTCTCGGTGCGATATTGGTCATGACATCCACGATAGGATCCGACCCAATTCTTGCGAGGGAAAGTTTGGAAATTGCTTTTCGATTGCTTGGCCTTCCACCTGATGAAGATTACGCCTCCCTCCGCACGTTGCATTCTCTTCTCCGTGTTCCAATTGGGAAGCGCCGAGAAAATATGACTGTGGATGAGTATCGTACGTGGTTGGGAGAGGGTTCAGGTGTCAAATTTCATCATAAATCATTTCCCGATTTCTTGGGCGATAAAAACCGTTCCGGTGACTTCTGCGTGGATAACAATCTCATCCACTCTCGACTGGCCCTCGGCTGTTTGAAAGTTCTCAAGGGCTTGTCGTCGAAGCCCGAGTCACGATTGCATTACAGTAAGGCCTTGGTATCAATATCGGTCGCATGTTCTTACTAACATTGTGCTTAGTGACATGGGACTATGCTCTGATGTTCTGGTGTACCCATTGCAGCACCAGTGGAACCCTCAACTCCGAGTCAGCGCTGGCTCATTCCCTGGATCGACTTGATCTCTACTCATGTTATACTATTGTATTTCAGAAAACACATCAAGGGAACGCTCCATTGGGGGCGCTAGACAAAATACAGAATAAGCTCGCCCGTTATATGATCAGGGCGAGGCTTAAAGATGCCGTATTATTGTTAGTATTATTTCTTCGTGGACATCCGTAAGTAGTACGCTCAAACACTGCAATCAGCAGGGGTAACATTGAAAAGGACGCAGGTCCCGCTCCCAGTTCCATTTTCAAGGCAATAGATTTCATCTCTAGTCTAGGAGGCGGTTTCATATTTCGAAACCGATTGAGGGCGATGTGCAAATTGAGAACTTGGTTGATGGTAGATAAAAAATACTTTTCTTTGGCTATTCATGCTTATTACTCTGCTTTTTTAGTCTCAACCGAAGCCTCGTTCACGGCTGTTGGCGGACCTTAATATCGTCATCAACGGAATAGACCCTAATGTGTTGACGGATGCTCGTTAGTGCACCTTTTTACACATTTCTGTTGGTGTTCAACCCAGCATTTCTACTCCCTTATTTTGACTAATTCTTCGTCTTAACCAGATAGTGTAATGCTCATCGAAACCGATCACATTCGGTACTCAGGCATCGCAACCACTCGTTACGCGTGTTAATGTTTGTAATGTTTGTATCGGTACTATATTCTGGGTATGGTAAATCTGTCCATGTTCAGATCATTGATAGTTCCTCGGTATGATCGCGTACAGAAATAACGAGTTGATCAAGTCCCTTTGTCTTTTCCGAGAGGTCAATAAGCCATCCGTTATTTGGGAGTGGTATCGAGGAACGCACTATGTTGTGGCGGCCTTGAAGCAGTTGTGACGGCCTTGGAAGGAAATGAACGTCATTGAAATGAGAATGAACAAGGGAAATTTACCATCTTGCAGGTCACGCAATAATGGTAGCGCGGAAGTGGGTAAGTACATGACTATTAGCCTGTGCAGTTCAGGTGGGGGGTTCACGAAGGAGGGGGAGCCACGCGTCCCTTCCCTCCCTTCCGGTTCGTTCCTCCACCATCGCCTCATCTCCCAGCCATCTCTTGTTGCACCCCCTGTTGCTCCGCCATTTATTTGTCTCTCATTTCGCCTATGCCATGCAATTGATCAACTCTTCGCCACCGCCTCCTTAGCCAACTCCTTTTTTCTGCCCCCTCCCTTTGCTATCGTTACAGGCACCCTTGTTGCCCATCCATTGTCTATTGCGCCTTCCGCCTTCCCCGTCTCGTGCCCAAGCTCTTACCTCGCTCTTTACCTATATCTTATCTTTTTAACCGTTGCCATCTCTTCGTCGTGCCTCTCAGTGGATCCTCTTTTCGCCATTGTTTTGTTGCTCTTTTTACGTTATCATGCAGATGTGCGCCTCGTTCTTCATCATTGGTGCCTCCATTCCAGCAATCTCCTCACCCCCATCTCCTCCTCTTGTCGCCCTGTCCTCGTTGCGCCCATTCCGTCCCTCTTTTCATAGTCGCCTCCTTTCACCGCTTCGCGCATTTCCTTGGTCCCTCGTTTCATCATCATTGTCTGCTCCGCCAGTGAGGATGGGATGAAGGAATTAACCAAGGCGTGGGAATGTACATGCCTCGTCGACTCTCCGCGTGAAATACTAATAGGCTCAGCGGCACCGAAACCGACCCTCCTCGCCCTCCGCCAATCTATCCAATCTGGATCCAAAATTACCTACACCACCATGCTCCACCCTCCTTGCCTCAATACCCCTCATCATCTAGTGTGACGAAGCGGAAACACGTAGTGGATTGGTGGGAGAAGAAGGTGCAGGAGAGTGATCGGATTGCACCCCTTGTATATTATTCTCATTCGGTTGTGAGGTACCCTGTTGTTGAGGGTTTTTCGAACGAAGCAGCGGTGTCAACGACGCCACCTGGTACACCACTGCGAACGGCTGGGCAGAGGTCCTTCCTTACATTGGCTTTGGTCCCGCGCAACACCGTGTTCCGTTCCCTCGGCTCAACTTCGTTCTGCTTGATCTTCTTCACCACTTCCACATCATGCACGTCTGCCACATAGCGGCGCTTCAAAGGCGCCGTCGTTGGTGCCCCTGCAACCCGTGTCCGGGGTGTGATAGGCTGACTTACCAAGGAATCATTTATATGACTAACAGTTTTCTCCTATTACGATAGAACTTCTCCGCTGTACGAACGACATATGCTGATAAACTGAGTTTTTTTTTCAAAAAAAGAATCCAACAGGTCGGGTGTACCATTCATACCCGCACCCCAGCTACAGGTGTGTTTCCTTTCTTTCCCAATCGTCTTTCGTGATTCTCATCGTCCATTTACAGACTCAAAGGCCCCTTACTCGTACATCCAAAGGATCCTGAACAATCCATCGGCAACAACCAACCCATCATCATCATCTCCTCACCCACCGCCTTCATGCACACCGTCAAACGTTTCCTCGAAAACTCTGCGTACGACTCCCATATCTTTTGTTTCTTTTTTCATCCAAACGCCAAAAATTCAGCTTCGAACCTTCACAAGAAGCTCGCACCGGCGCCACCGCCGAAGGCAACCTCAAACCCGACAACCTCATCGCCGTCTACCGCAACCACACCACGATCGACGGCAGCGGCAAGGAAACAGTCACGCGGCTCACCTATTTCGTCGTGGACTCTGTGGAGGCGCTGCCCAAGTTTGGCACAGACACGTGGGGGTGTGTGTGATGATGACGGGGTTGGCGTAGCAGTTTAAGCCGTATAAGTGAAATCACCCGAGGCAGTTGTTTCATAATCAGCGGAGTACATGAAGCAGGCGAGGAAGCATGGACTGGCCGTGTGGTTTGACAGGATCGCCCCGCTTCCTCGTGCGTATACTTCGTTCGATCCCTTCTGTCATTGTTGTCGTGTTGTTGAGGGGTTTTTGAACAAGTAGCAGCGTCGTTGACAACACCTGGTACATGACTGCAAACAGCTGGCTAGAGTCAGCCTATCACACCCCGGACCCGGATTGTAGACGCACTGAAAGCTATGGCGGCGCTATGTGGTCGGCTCGCGTAATGTAGAAGTGGTGAAGATAAAAAAACAATGTAGGGAACCTGCCAAACTATTCACATACGTAACTAAAATTGAATGATGACAGAACTTCACCGCTCTACGAACAACGTACCCAGATAAACTAAAGAAGCTGAAGCAGATCCGGTACACCTTCTATAGGCAGGAACCCCACGTACGTACATATTTCCTTTCTTTCCCGACTGTCTTCCGTGATGACCTCCACCCCAAGATTTAGTTACTCCCTCTGCTGGACCGCTGCATCGTCTCGTTTTTTTCCTTCGCTGATGGGGCGGGTCTCCGATTCAGCGCTTGCCGTGCGCTCGTCTTCGCGAAATCTTTCTTCTGGACTACCCTTTCCTCCTGGAACAAAAGCGCTGCCTTCGGGACGCTTTTTTTAACCATGTTGTCGACGAGGCTCCAAGCAGAGTCAGATGTGTTGAGGAAGCGTTCTACAGCAGCGCCATGGCCGATCATAGCGTTCCAATACTCCTCTTTCAAGCCCCTCTCCCGTTTATCTCCTTCAGCAAACTCGGAGAGTTTATCCCACATCGTGGTGGCGAGGATGACGTTCTTTGCACTTCTGGAACCAGTGAGTTCTTCGAACATGTGGAGATTCTGCTGTGGCTTTGCGGACATCCGCGGATCGGTGATTCGGTGCACATACACGATCCCTGATAGTAGTATTCGTTTCTTATATCTGCGCAGATGTGGTTATCAGGACAGTATTGGTTCCAAAGGTCTAACTCGACGTACGTTTTTTCTAGCCATTTGCCAATCAGCTCGAGAATTTGCTCGTCAGTCCTTTTCGTATCGTCAAATCCTGGTGTGTCTACGAGAACGATGCGGGATCCGTATCGCTCGTGGTCCAGAATTGTCGACAGTTTGACGACTTTATCCTGAATAGAAGTTTGATTGCCGATCAAGATGTCCAATAGCCGGAGCATTGAGTAAGCAACTAATTCGAGTAAAAGTCGACAAACTGTCGACAAGGGCGTTTTTGCTACAGAAATATGACTAAAGTCCGAATTCGCTTTTTACTGAGCATTAAAGACGTACTTGACTCTTCCCACTTCCCGCCTGTCCTATAACACTAGGACGTTCATGCTGTGAGGATGATTCTGGCCATGGTCGAGTTCCAAACGACCTACGCGATGATGATATCATCATCTTTGTACTTTTTTGTACTGTGACCGAACAATATTGTGTATAATGCATTAGCATTCAGCGATTGGGTTTTATAAGGGGGCATAGGTGGTGAGTGACCTTGAAATTTGTGATCCAAGTCGGAGTGGGGGTGGTTTTGGGGCACCAAGACGAAGCAGCCCTTCATGTAAATAGTTTTGTATTCACCCCGAGTGGAAGGAGTCGTGCAGCTTTCGTTTCACACTATCTAGATCTGATTCCTCATGTTCTGTCAACACCGGTCAAAAATCACTCATCGTAGCTTTTAAAACAGAGCAGATCCGGTTCCACCGGCTTCCAAGCTCCTTCGAGTGTGAGCCACGATGTACTTAGAAGCCGCCGTTTTTGGCGAATGTTTGTTCGGCGTTGAGATCAAATTGAAACTGGTCATCTGGATCTTGTGTGGATCTTCCAGGCGTCCAGGATGGCCCCTCCGATTGACTTCAAGGCAGATATAGCCAAATATAAACTGAATAACATGCTTACATGTGCCTGTCTCCCGAAATGCTGCCTCAACGTCTTCGAGATCTTTAGATCTTTCTGAAGGCCCCAAGGATACGCAAAGGCGACCCCCGCGTTTTCTCCACCGTCTTGTTTTGTCTTTTAACCAATTGACCGAGATCCAGCTCCAGCGCTTCCCCTGCACTCGTATCCTTCACATATTTTCCCTGATCTACCCTTTCCTTCTGGAACAATAGCGCTGCCTTCGGGCCACCTCTGTTAACAATGTTGTCGACGATGCTCCAAGCAGAGTCTGATGTGTTGAGGAAGCGATCTAGACCTGCGCCATGGTGAATCATAACTTTCCAATACTTCTTTTTCAAGCCCTCCTCCCGTTTATTTCCATCATCAAACTGTGGGTGGAGTTTATCCCACGTCGTGGTGGCAAGAACGACGTTCTTTGTACCTTTGCGACCAGTAAGTTCTCCGAACATGAGAAGATTGCGGTGGGGTGTTGCGGACATCCGCGGATCGATGATTCGGTGAACATACACGATCCCCGATAGTAGGATTCGGCTCTCGTATCTGTGCAGATGTGGTTACTAGGGTAGTAAGAGATTTGAGGATTTAATTTGATATACGTTTTTTTCAGCCAGTCGCCAATTAGCTCGAGAATTTGCTTGTCGCTCCTGCTCGAGTCGTCAAATCCCGGTGTGTCGACAAGAACGATGCGGGATCCGTATTGTTCATGGTCCAGAATACGAGAAGCCTCGAGATCTTGAGTGACGGACTTGAGGCTCGCTTTAGCCCGCTGCCCCAGTTGGCCGGTGAGTCTATCGATGATCTTTTTGATGAATATTCTAAGTTAGTGGAAACCGTTCGAAGTTTCAACCTTCAAGGATGACACACTTGACTCTTCCCACTTCCTGTCGGACCCGTAAAACTAGAAAGCTCATGCTATGAGGATGATTCCATGGTCAAGTTCCAAGTGGCCTACGCAATGATAATATCATCATCTCCCAACTTGCTTGTCTGGACCAATTCGGTTTTATAAGTACGCATAGGCGGTGTACTGGAAATTTGCGATATGGTCACTGAAAATTCCCCATAATCGAATCTTAATCACTCACCCTTCCCGGGAAACATGATCGAGATTTGGGTCCTGCGGTTTCGGGTGATGATCCTCATGGGCATGATTCTGTGAAGACGGTGATCTTGCCGCACATCTTGGTTCAATAATAATGAACGAAAGAAAGATGACACTCACTCATCTACATCGGTGACAGCGGGTGCAGAAGAATCCAGCCGCGCAATCCTGCCATGGAAAGGTTGTCGTTGGATATGTCAAAACAGGTGCATCGGTGTATTAAGGACGATTCACTCACGGGGGTTCTATCGGGCTATGGGTTCCACTTCCATTAGAATATTTCCATCCGACTGGTTCTCGCATCATGTTTGTTTGTCGTTCAATCAGCCTGCTGAGATTCAGATACAGCGCCTCCCCTGCGCTCGTGTTCCAGAAATGTTTCTTCTGGTCTACCCTCTCCTCCTGGAACAAAAGCGGTGCCTTCTGGTCGTTTTTTTTAACAATGTTGTCGACGATGCTCCAAGCAGAGTCGGATGTGTTGAAGCGCTCTACAGCTGCGCCATGGTGAATCATAACGTCCCAATACGCCTCTTTCAAGTGCATCTCCCGTTTATCTCCATCATCAAACTTGGGATGGAGTTTATCCCACATCGTGGTGGCGAAGACGACGTTCTTTGCACTTTTGGAACCAGTGAGTCCTTCGAACATGTGGAGATTCCGGTGTGGTGTTGCGGACATCCGCTCATCGGTGATTCGATGCACGTATACGATCCCCGATAGTAGTATTCGTTTCTCATATCTGCGCAGATGTGGTCATCAGGATAGTATTGGTTCCAAGAGTCTAACTTGACGTACGTTTTCTCCAGCCATTTGCCAATCAGCTCGAGAATCCGCTCGTCGGTCCTTTTCTCATTGTCAAATCCTGGTGTGTCTACAAGAACGATGCGGGATCCGTATCGTTCATGGTCCAGAATACGAGAAGCCCCGACATCTTTGGTGCCGAGGATGCCTTCTTTAGCCCGCCGCCCTTGTTGGCCAGTGAGTGTATCAATGATCTTTTGATAAATATTCCGAGTTAGTCGAGACCGATCCAAGTTTGAACCTCAAACGACGTACTTGACTCTTCCCACTTCCCGCCTGACCCATAAAACTACGGAAGTTCGTGCTGTGAGGATGATTTCATGATCAAGTTACAAACGACGTACATAATGATGATATCGTCATCTCTGAACGTTTGTGTATTGAACAGGGTGCCGTGTAATGCATTCGCATCCACATACACCGATGTGGTTTGGTAAGTGCGCATAGGTAGTGAACTTGAAATTTGCGATCAGAGTAAGAGGGGTGTGGCAATAGGATGGAGGAGTAGCATCGGGGCACCAAGACGAAGCAGCCTTTCCAGTGTTCCACTCCAAGCGGAGGCCATGCAGCTGTCATTTCACCCTATCTGATTCCTCATGTTCTGCCAGCAACTGAACTTGTCATCGCAGCTTTGGAAACATGGCCGATCCCGGTCACGGTGCCACCGGCGTATAAAAGTGCTTCCTTCGGGTGTGAACCAGGTTGGAACCAGGAGAATGTAGAGGCCGCCGTTTTGGCGTTTCGAGTAATTTCATGGATGGTTGAACTTGACAGAAACCGAATTTGGCATCGTCGAAATACGAAAATTATAAAGACGTGACTCGCTGCAGATAGTTGACAAGTGCATGACTTGGGAATTCTGGTAAATTTGCACAAAAGTATAATCCGGTAGTACATACGTATATCCATGTCATACAACGTTTCTCTAGCATGTTCTTCTTTCCATGGTCAAGTTCGTCCGGCGACTAGATCTTCACGAAACGAGCGCAAGTTCTGATAGCCTACCATCCAAAAACCTTAAAATCGTATCCATCCCCAATAGCACGAGTGCATCCGGTCCTTTACCAGGAACGACAATCGTATGCACAGTCGATCAATTTGACGATGAATGGCGGTTTGGGTTTGTCGTCCTCATCATCCTCATCGTCGTTGTCCTCATCGTGACTCTCGACACATTTCCCACCATCCCTAACCCCGTCCCCAACCTCCTCCATCTCCGTATCCCCCTCCCAATATGTCTTAATCCCCTTCTCCGCGCGCGCCCAGTCCGCTTCGTATATGATCATCAAGCTGCCCCCGACCATCCTAAGCTCGAAGGCGGAATATGCTTCTCTAATCAATGCTACTTCCGCGCGGAGGGCGCGGAGGATCGGGACGAGGGTGTTTCGCGGCAGACCGCTGGACGACGACGAGGCGCGTCGTTGCGATAGGGAAGAATTTGGCAATGCCTTCGCTCAACTGGTCCGGTCTAATGGATTTGCCGTATGCTTTGAGGGTGTGGACGGGCTGCGGGGTGATGTTATCGTAGACCTAAAAGTGTTAGATCGTGTTCGCGTCGAGTTGTGGATAAGAATAGAACAGAATAAAGACGATACCTAAAAGCCAGTCAACCGTATACTCGTCTCGAACGGCGTCGTATTCCTCGCTGCTTGCTCCATGCGCGCGACTTTGTCAGGCGGGCGGTGTTGTCGTAGAGCACTGTCCCGAGCTTAACGTCGAGGATATTCGGCTTCAAGAATCCAAACGAAAGGTTTTCCAACACTATGCTAGATATCCCAAAAAAACGACCATCAGCCTTTCACAAACGAGGATTAAAAAGAACAAAGAACACCACATATCTTTCCAATCCGCAACAGGGTGCATGATAATCCCCTCCGTCGAATCTGGCTTAGTCGGATCAACGGTGCCCTCCAACTTGAGCGTACCCAGGAACTCAGGGGTGAACAGGTAAACAGGAGCAAAGCCGCGGGTGTAGGGTCCTGCTGTAGGGACCGGTAGAATTGAAACTCGCGGTGGAGAACGGGTTTGATGATGAGCGAGCCGTCTTCAGTGGTTTCGACACCGGCGTGACCACCGACTTGGGACGCGAGCGCGACGTGGCCAGGGATAGGGGCGGATGAGGTAGATGGGGTTTCGGACATCGTTAGCGATGGTAACTCCTTCCCATCATCTCGCGGTGGTTAGACTCGCCAGCCATTCGTTCTGAGGGTTCTTCCACGCGGTGATTTGTTTGTTATTTGTTATGGCTTTGTTGTGGGATCAAACATCAGGCGGACTGTGAAAAATAAGAACACCTCAGAACGACTGGGACAAACGAACACGGTTTGGCAGGGACCCCCGCGTGTGACGCTGACTTAGTGAAATTTCCGCGAATCGTCGACATCACTGAAACAACACTTGTTCAAAACATCGCAAAAAATAGTTTTTTCAGCTACACTTTTAAATAGGTTATTTGGTTCAAATAATGCGATTAGAACAGACTTGAAAAATAGACTTTTTTCAACAAAAGCTCGAATCCCACGACACAGAAAATGGTTCTAGGCTATGAGAAGGGCCAGCATTAGGATTAGAAGGTTGGAAATGTGGCGTAACTTGATGTTGCTGGTCTGGAGTAGGATGATAAGGATAGTATATGGGTGGGTAGTGGTATGTAGTTGCATGGTTGGGTTGCGGTCGGATCCAGCGTCTACAACGCAGGCGCAGTATGATATCCGTCGCTCAGCAAAAATCGCGGTTCCGGCCACCATCTAAACCGACAGCTCCCGCGACTCCCAATCCCACACCTAATCCACCCCTTTAAAATCCAGCAGCGACGCCAGGCGGCCAGGTGAAGACGACGGCGAAGGCATGTTGGTGAATTAGTATGTTGAAGGAGAGCCCGAGGAAGCCCGGAAAACCATCGAGAGGACTCTTTATGATGATGAACTCAGAGGAGAGCGGCGAGTATCGGTCGAGTTGCGTTGTTGTAATTGTACAGGGTGTGAATCATCACTAAGTGCCGCGTCACAAAAGCGTGACCCTGCCAAAAGGTGTTCGTTTGTCCCAGCCGTTTCTGAACGTAGCTTGCGGAGTTCGAAAAGAAACGGATGGTCACGAGCCTACGCGGTGGTGTATTCAGGTTAGAGTTTTTCGATCACAGCGATATTGTACACATCACGTGATGGGTGCAAGCCCGAGAGATTGAACATACTATCACGTGTCGGGTGTTTGAAATTGGAATTATTTATTAGCTAACTACGTTGCATAAGCAACTCAGGTAACTACCGAAATAGCGACCTTGCTAGCTACTAATAATGGCATCGGTACAAGGTGCTACAAGGGGGACATTGGCTGGACTAGCACTCCCCAACTGCGAAAGCTACCACCGGTGGCATAGCACCAGGTTGAAAGGGAGGTCTGCATATACAGGAAAGGGAAAATAAAAAGAAAAAAGGCCAAGGGGAAAAACCACCCTACAGAACATCGCAGTCAAATCCAATGTCGATATTGTCTTCAAATACATCCATGTATGATCAAAGGAAGGAGAACTGGGTTCTCATCGACATCTTGAGAAATGGTGTGATGATGGATGGACGAAAAACCTGGCGTGTGCACGTTGTCCACAACGGTGAGGTCAATGGTAAGTGATGAGGTCGTCAATGAGCAGTGCCAGGGATATCAAAGTGATGAGGTAGCAGGCTGCCACCATCGCGCTACAGGCTCTAGTTGTCGATGGGGAATGTCTCAAATGTGAGACATTCGCGAGCTTGAGGGCACTCGACGACTGTCAATCTTGGAGGACCTCACGCGTTCGGATCTGCAAAATAGAACGATATTTGCAGGGAGTGGACAGTGCGAAGAATAAAGGCAAGATTTGGGTATATGGTTGGTGGTTGGTGGTGGTGGTGGTGGTGAAAGGTACCTGTAATCCTGGTCAGCTTACTGTGCCGTAACCTACTGCTTCTGGATCAGGGTCCAACACCATATATAGAACTGAGTGGCTGAACTATTACTTGTTCAGTTATTCTACCTTTTTGTGTAATGGTTTGAGCACGTGTCGGAAAACTCTGACTGTGATTGTAATGCGTGGGTACGTGTTACAACAGACCCATCACAGAGTAACACGCAAGGGATGCTGTCACATGTTGTAACGGGTCCATGAGTTGTGGGAATCCGGGCATAACACATCGGCAACTGGTTGGAAAGCCGCGACAGGTGAGGCCTGCTCATTCGTGTCATAGCACCTGTATATGCCACTATTATGTATCAATACTAGGGTCTTACCCAAGTCACTTCATAAATGCATATGGGACAAACCCCACCACCCAAAAAAACAGAGTATTGCTGTGGTGCCGGGGCTGGTT
>Ga0307517_10009768_pt1 | contig 13546 bp, 17 predicted proteins | sample 23_EM_MG_FD_194515 | JGI IMG/M metagenome (GOLD analysis project Ga0307517, IMG submission 194515) | Populus trichocarpa ectomycorrhiza microbial communities from riparian zone in the Pacific Northwest, United States - 23_EM | ecosystem: Host-associated > Plants > Roots > Unclassified | place...
GGTTGCCTAGCCGCTTGCAGGTGGTCAGTACTCAAGTGAGCTGGCAAGCGAAGGTACACACCTTCTTGATGATAGACCCCCACCGTTCGTTTTCGTCTGCGTGGGGGGTCCTCCTCTTTGTTGCCGTTGTGCTGTGTTTTCGACATGTGGGGGCCATTCACGTTTGTCATCTTCTGTTCACGTTCATTGTCGTCCATTCATGTTCATCGTCCGCTTTGTTTGTTGGCGCTGTCAACCTGGCCAAGGAGGTGGTAGGAAATTTTCATCTGTTATGGATTGTCAGGGCACTGGTGAACTGGCGGGGAGGGGTTACTTACCGGGGTACTTCCCCTCTCTCTTCATGGGTACATCCCTCAATCTGCGTCATTGTCATTGGATCTCTGTCATTGTTGAACTTGTATCGTGGTTGTCGAATCTGCGTCGTTGTCATCGTCAAATCTGCATCATTGTCATTGTCATCGAATCCATGTCATCCTCATCGTTGAATCCGCATCATGGTTGTTGATCTGCATCGTCATCGAATCCATGTTGTCGTCATTGAATCTGCATCGTCATTGTTGAATCTGCATTGTGGTTGTCAAATCCGCCTCATAGTCATCGAAACTGCATCATGGTTGTCAAATCCACATCGTCATCATCATCAAATCCACATCATGGTGGTCGATCCGCGTCGTCGTCAAATCCACGTTGTCGTTGTCGAATCCACATCATGGTTGTTGAATCCACCTCATCATCGTCGAAACCGCATCCTGGTTGTTGAATCCACATCGTCGTCGTCAAATCCGCATCATGGTTGGCGTGTGCTGAGAACAAGTCAGAAATTGGTCTGAAAGATCAGGCAAAATGATAATGGGTAATAAAAACACACCATGCTTGTGTGATTCACCCTCCCAGTCTTCCCTGATCACTAATCCAGCCCAAATTCTAGTCCAAAAATTAAAAAATGTTGGCCCACATCCCTCAGCGAGGGGAGGGGCTCATGTGGGTTAGGCATTGGTGTTTTGGCATTGGCATTCGTGGCAGGTTCAAGGTGGTTGAAGATAACATGTGGGATACATCCCTCACTGGAGGAGAGAGGAGATGTGGCAGCGAGTTCAGGTGTGGGGGACCTAAAAAGAACGAACGTGGTTAGCATACAATGGGAGCATACCGAGGGCAGAGGTGGGGGCAATGATGGTATGAAAGGAAGGGAAAGGCGTGAGAAAGCACAGAGCACCTGAGTGATATTGTGCAGAAAGTTCCAACTTCAGGCTTGCTTCGGGCAGAACCGGTAAAATAAACACCACAGCTATTTAACTTAAATTTGAATGACTATTAGATGACCTTTGTGCGACTATTGTAGACTATCCAAAGTGACAAAGTCAGACGGTAACCAAGGTAATTACAAGTTGACGTCAATTGCAAAATTGCTGACTGGCAACATGACTTTTTGTGACTGCAGCACAACTAGGGCTTGATTTTCAGTGACTTGCATGACTAATGTAAAATGTGTCATTTTACTGAGGGTCACAGCGTAAATTGAATGAAATATTTCATTGGGGCTATAACAGGCTGAACCCTCAAATACAATATACTCAGCGACAGCAGGGCTTCGGGAAAACAGAGAGCGACGGTACAGATAGGAAATTCGTAACGATCAGAACACTCACCATCCGTAGCAAATATATGGGCAGTAATACCTGATGGCATCAAGGGACGGTTAGCCTGACGCAGTCCATTGGAGTTTTCACCACTGTAATCATGAATTAGTGAGTAAGAAAGATATTTAGACGATTAAAAAGCGCGTACCATCTATTCGCAAGACAAAAGGCCGAACAGGTGATGGTTTCGAGTGATGGATTGACGTCCAGGCCACCTCATGGGTTGAATTCCATTGAGCGTCCTCCTACTATTGATCGAGCTCGGTCAGTGGGTATTATCTACCCCCGGGAATGCTAAAAGACCTTACCATCCCTATTAGCCACCCTGGGTTGTAGTTCGTGGTGTGAGTTGATGTGGCTCAGAGCTAGGTCAAGTCTATTTCTGGTTGTCCCGAGAGGGACCTCGTTAACAACATTAGGGAATTGTGACGAACAAATAATCACGATTTGCACACCTCTGACCATGTGAAATTGCAGAAAAGTAGACATCCAAAATGAAATGAGAAGATGAACTCGAAGGGAAGATAGAGAGCAATAACCGAAAAAACCACTGAAAAACCCATACCTCAACACCACATGGGTGAATGAGACGGAGAGAGCGGGCGAGCTGGACCACTAGTCATCTCCGTAACCTTTGGCAGCTGAGGCCACCTTCGCGTCCGACCACAATTAATAAATGCGTCAGCTTTTCCTTGACAGAACTGCGGGTTCGTCAGCATAAAATGGATACTTGGTAGAGGATCAGTCCTCACCGGGTAAGCGCTGCATGCTGGCTCGGTTTTCTCGATCGTATGGGCCATCTTCAAAATAGCTGGTTTGCAACACCCGAAAGCGCGTTACTTGTGGATGAAGAAGAGTACCATCACATGTCCAACTGCAGCATAGAGCGCTGTCAGAAGAGCCGAGTTTCGAGTGGGTGCGTGGCTGGTGTCCCAAGACTGTAGAATATGGAAGATCGTGGTGGCAGGACATCGTATTCCAATCTTCACCCGCAGCCGCAAAAGCAGCATTCCAACGCACGTTTTCTTGAGCTTCCTCCCATCAGGCACAGACATCGGCCGCGACCAAGTCCCAACACCACTAACCTCTGGCCTCTCATCTACGACCTCTGCCCCCGAACCCAATCGAGCGCCAAGAACCACCTTCACGGCCCCACTCGTCCCACCCAAACCCCACACGCCGAAAAGAAACACTATCAAAACTGTTCCCTCGCCTCTCTGACGCGATCTTGCGAATATTGTTGTCCGTCCGCGTTTTCCATTTCGGTTTTTGCTTAGCGGGGGACGCGAATAGTGCGTGAAAACCCTTGGGTTTGGAGGGATTGTCTTCAACATCTGACTGTTGGAGGGGAGGTTTTTGTTATTGACGATGACGGTGGTGGTGGTGGTCTTTGTTGAATTCTTGCTACGTTGCCGCGTGGGTGAGAATTACAGTCGGCGGGCCAAACAACCCTTTTAGGCTACCGATAAACCTCCTTTTTGAAGGAGAATCGGTAGCTTTGGAAAGAGAACCCGTAGCTTTGGAAGGAGGAGAGCCTTCGGACGCAGGAAGAGGTTCAGCAGACACACCGATGGCGGCGGCGTGAGACTCGCTCCTGTGATGATGATGAGGAAACAGCGAGATTTTCCTCTGCCTCCGCTCCAGCTCCTTCGGTCTCGCGTCCATCAGAAACCTCGGATTCTCCACCACCTCAATCTTCCCCTCTTTTACCAGCTTCTTCTGAACCCTGACCTCGTCAAAACTGCTCACTTCATCTTCAACTTCCCTCTTCCTAAACTTCTCTCTTCTGTAATCTTCGTGTCTAACTCGTGTCGTTTCCCATTGTCAAGATTTGCGGGTTATAGTTGCAGTGAAGGGTGCAGCAGCGGCATACCCACACCGGAAGACGGCCTCGGCCGGGGCGTCGAATAACCCCCATACTGATTAACCCCCAATGACGGCCCCGCAGTCGATTTCCCTGGTGCATAGCCTTCGATCGCATGCGGCGCAGGGATCCGCATCATCGTGTGCAGATCCTCGTCTCTGAACATCGTGTACGAGATAGGCGCATACGGGCTCCCGCTTCGAGCAACGGAGGAGGAGGAATGTGTTGGTGGGCGTTTTCTCTGCCTTTGCCTTGGTCCTCTTCTCTTTCCCTTTTCCTGCCCGAATCTCTAATGACTACGGCACCTGAACCGCCCACGTGGAGCGGTATGGCTTGTGCGTAGGTGACGGTTTCGAGTGTATAGGTGGCTGGGGAGGCGACAGCTGCGACACTAGGGGATGGAAGATCCAATGGTAGTAGTTAAGTTGCCAGAGGGAGGTCGAGGGCGGGTGGTGTTGGACTCGGCTGCTGGTTCTGGTTCTGGTGTTGCTGTTGCTGTTGCGAATGTTGTCGTTGTCGCTATGGAGGGAGAACGGATTCCTCCAACGCGACTGCATTGATGACGGAGTGTATCCCGATGTGTTACTCGTGATCGTGATTCAATGTCACCTTGAAGGCGGCCCAATAGAGGAGAAATGATGGTAGGAAGGGCGCGTGGCGGTGGTATTGTCGCATTCTCGTGTGTTTTTCGGGGGGAAACTGGCGGATGACGGAAAAACGTCTTTGTTCTTTTGGGAAACATTCGTAAGGTATAGTTGTATAAATAAAATAAAATCTTACCTGGAAACTCTGTGTCCAACTCCTCCAGTACGTGCAGACCCTCCTTGCCCTCTGACCATACCCACTCGCACTCCATGAGAGGCCTGATACGGGCACCAAGCCCATCACGGATGGCGGTACACCCTTCGATGACCAACTCACGTTCTTTGGCTGCCAGGTGCGTTTCACAGGCTTTAAGTTCCTACTGAGCGGCTGCTAGCTTTGTAGATGACGAGAACGATGTGGAGAGTGGGCCTACGACAAATATAAACGCACGAGAAGGCGATGGCGATGGGGACTCCCGCAACAGATAAGGAAAGCGAAGACGACGACAGGAAACGCTGGTGATTGAAGAGCAGAGACTCTTTGATGCTGCCCACCACATTTTTCTTCAAGTTGGACGCCTTGATCAACCGGGTGACTCTGAAGCAAAAAAAAGACACAACAAAATCAGTTCTCTTCCGGTTGTTGATCGTGGAAAGCTTAGGCAAACAGCACGTCAACACTTTTGTTCCGAGTCTTCCGACCATCTTTCCGTTATTTCCTCCATTAAGACCGTCAGACTCATAAACGCGATTCAAAACTTTGATTGTGGTGGAGGTTCCGGTCACGAACCAGATTGTAGTGTTGGTCGCAGCCTGCTCTCTGAGACCGTGTGTGGAGATGTGCTCGCGAGGTCTATGGAGCGATGAAGGCGTTTCCAGTACGATGATAACAACCTGCGATATTCATTCTGCGTGCCCACTCCGTCGTTCTGACGCGTTTCAAGTCTCCAAAATCATCGGGCCTGCTTCAGGAGGTACCTAGTCCTTTTGACGCTGTTCTTAATCTTGGCCAGGCCGTCACCGGAGCCATCGCTTCCATAGCTTGTACACCAGGCCGTTTCCACATTCCAGGGCGCTCCGAATACTCAACTACACCCCCAAACGCAGTCAAAATCGGCCACGTCCTCTAACGATCCTGTAAGTAAATTTTATGGCTATCTATCCTGAGTCTTTCTTGACGAGTCAGATACCCTTAGGGCGTTTGAGTCGTTAATCCTCAGCCTTCATCACACGGAGCGCGCCTTCGCTCCCTTCTCCACATCTGGCGATCACGTTCTCCTGCCAACTATATGGGTAGCACGAGTATACTGGAGATGTATGCCATCGCTGACGGAAACCTACTTGCAACCAAGTAGGTTTGCCCATCCCCCTAAATCTCCTGCATTTTCTAATCCGTAATTCAGCCACCGATTTTGACATGAAAATTCCATTTCACTTATTCGCTGGACCATTCTTGGGACTCGTAACCAACTTGGCTTTTCGGGCATCCTCCTCAACTTGACCTGCATCGCAAAAACTGCCTCGTCTGTGGAACAAATCGTCTCGTTTATTGATACTCTGCTACAAATGCTTCTGCTTCGTGGCACATATCATTGGTTCCACTCGAAATTCCTGGAGGAAATGACTCGGGAAGAGAGTTCGATCGATATTCCTGCCGTCGTCAATGGCCTCGGTGCTGACGGACCAGTCGTTGAAGTTTTCCGTATCCTCACAAAACTAAGCGATGGTTAGCATCATCACACCTCCGCATTTCCACGATCTCGTTATTTCCAACCCAGAAACATGCGGTAATGCCCTCGGCGTCATCTTCTCCACCTCCCTCGCCGCACTCACCTTTGAAGGCCGATCCAGCGCCGAATCTGTGTCCATCGCCTCCCTCAAATTTTGGGATGATTCAGCTACAGCCGCCATTTCCACTCTCCACTTAAGCAGCGCCGCGTACGTGAGCCACTGAACCATCATGAATGCGCTAATCCCGAAGTTCGTCACCCCTCTTTCCGCTACAATGTCTGGGGGCTCAGCGAAGGCGCGCAAGATGCATTATGAAGGCATGGTCAAGGCGAAGCTAGGATGAGCGACGTGTGTAACGAATACGGGTATTCAAAGAGTTGTGTTGCGATCGTTCCATAAATGGATATTATGGCCGTTTGCGGTTGTCCCGTAATGGTGAACCATCTCGGGTCGGGGGGTTGGCTTCGGCCCGTCAAAGGGCGCGAAGGGGCGTATTGTGGCCTGAAAAGAGCCACTGAACATCAGTGAATCTGGGTTCGCAGAGCCGTTTTCCATGGTATATAGATAATCGTAAAAGTCAGGCCCATAGGAAATGCAGAAGGTTTTTTTTGCGGGTAATCCTTTCAATCCTAGCAGTCAACCCGCTTTCCCTTCTCTCTTTGGCGTTTGATTCCACAATATTTCCGCCATCCATGCTCCGCAATTCAACAGCAAAAGCGGAAAACGAGCTTATGGACACTGTATTGACATGTACTATTTCAAATGCCTACGAATCACCCATTTGCCTCGATAGGTAATATTTGTCTCAACATGGCATGACCAAAAGAAAAACCCGATATCCAGTGTACACAGATTCCAAGCCGCTCTGTTGAGCAATGTGCATCCCCATACTTCCGTTCTTCGCTCGCCTTCTTCACAAGTGATAAGATGTGACTTCTTGTCAATAGCTGTACACCCACTCCTAGGTACAAGTATGTGTGCTAAATAATTATAAAAAGCCCAGCCACTGACAACTCGCTCTATGCACAGTCTTCCTTCCCTACACCCACTTGTTATTCATGTACCAGGAGTTTGAGTACCAAGGAGTGATGGATGTACTACGGGAGCCGGTTTCAACTTAAATCATGATAGACTTCTGAAGAGCCGCTGAGCAATTGTAAGGGCATCCCGAATTCCTTCCACATATATCCGAGCGAGAACCTCTCGCTCTCACTTGGGGCCTTGGGTCAGGCCAATATATTTACGATTCCCGAACAAAGAAATTTCTTGTGGAACATCGAGGAACATGGGCTGTGAGTAAAAATAAATTGTGATAGACGACTGAATATTTATAGTTCGGATAGGAAATTAGGAATCAAGCCACAGTTTCGAAATAAAAAGAATAGGACGCCGTGCAATTGTTCAGTGGATTTATAGTCGTGAAATTTTTGGAAGTACTCATCCCGAGGCACCCTTCCTTCAGCGATGGAGGGAGACATCAATGGTGGAGCCATCTCGGACTTGGAGTTTGGGTTTCGTCGCCGCTGAGCATCGATGAATCTGTGTTCGCAACACAGATTTCCCCCCAGATAACCCTGCGTTCAAGTTCTTCGTTTCCAATAACTCGGGATTTGATGACAGCACTCATGGTCTTCAAAAATAATCTATTACGTCGTTCGTATGGTAGACGGGGTGGAGGGACTAGATATGAAAAAGGCATGGATATACCGCTTTATTTCTATCAGGTTCAGAATTATCAGTCCCAGAAAAAAGCATGAAGGGGAGTTACAATCACACCTTCAAAAATTCCTCAATAGCCTGTGTCGCCGTAACCTTCTCCAATCTCAGTGGATCATTTTTGGTAAAGTGTAAGGGTGGGAGACCTAGGAGAACATCGTGCACCTGTGATACTGGCCGACCCTTAATCCTTGAAAGCAGAATCGGAAGAAGATCAAATGCCAACTTCCCAGCCTCATAAAAGGTCGTGCGCCTTTCTGGAATCAGGGCGCGTATATCAACAATATCGACGAACTTGAAGCATCTGGAAGGAATTCAACCATTCGTATTAGCACATATGAGAGTGTAAGGGTTATAAACTCACATATCACGCAGAAACTCCAACAGGTACCTTGCCAGGTCTGCATACGTCTGGGAATTGACCCACAGCAACCCGGCTCGGGCTTGATCCATCAAAAATTTAGACACTATCCGAGAGAATTCTATCTTTTCTTTCGTCCCGCCAATTAGATCAAGGAACTTGTCAAAAACGAATGAAAATGGGTCTTGTAGAATCGCCGAAAGCCATTGCCAGTGATATTTTTTCTTGTCGAGCTGATCGAAAAGTGTGACAACTGCAAGATAATGGGACCGTGATAAGGCAGGTAAAGACGTCAAGTGTGCTTGAAGCCATCCATCGAACGTCGCTAAGTGATGATCTAGCAAGGTTTCCACGCCGTCTATACTCAGCCGCTGTAAATGTTATGTATCAGACAAGGCAAGCCATTTACTGAACAAAATCAACATACCTGCCTTCCAAACCAGCACATTAAGTCCAAAATTCCGACATCCCACAACCAATGAAATCTGCCCTTCAAGTTAAAGTGAGCGGTAAGATTAAGCCTGCACAAATCTTCCAGGAGCTTCGGGGATGGATGAGCTTTGACGCAACACAACCGAAATGCATGATGAAGTAAGGCTTCATTTGGATTGAATTAATGAAGTCACAACAAGAAGGAAAAGACGTACCTTGATCATCCGACAATGAGGATTCAGTTGGGTTGTTAATGTGCTTTATTACAAGGCCAGTGAGTTTCGCGTACGCAGCACCTTGATCAAGAAAGAGGTCCTTTGAACGTGAACGATCCAGTAGGAAATCGGGGAGCGAAGCATGAAAGAACCGTAGTTCTTTAAATTTATCCCCTGGAGGTGGGACATAAATGATAGAATGAACGTCAGTCAAAATCATATCTATCTCGCCAGGTCTGTAAAACAGAAACCTTCCGATCAAAGTTCTCGTTTGTGTCAACGACGTGCCATTGCGTTGTGAGAAGGGTCGGAGGACCAGGAACATCAAGAAATCCTGCAATTTCTCGATATCAGCGACGGAGGAGAGAATGAGGTGGTATAGGCCATCCAGCTCAGCGAAGGGTGTCTCCTGGCCCGGTTCAGATTGTCCGAAAATAATATTCAATCTATCAGGAGGCCAGTGACGATGGGAGTTGACATATTTTGCGACTGTCGATGCGAAGATAAACTGGCCAGAGGATTTCTTTACCAGTCGTCGGATATCCTCTGGACTTGGCCATGACGTGGGTAAGTGAGCTCCTGAAGGATGGTTTCGTTTGATTTCGTCGAATGTTGACTGAAGGAACACCCGAATGTCATCATCAGGTTGGTAGGTGTCATCTAATGCAATGCTGAACGAAAGCGAGCCTAGACCGTTTTGGTCATTGAACGCTTGGCGGATATCCCGCTCTGGTCGACTCGCGATGAGGAAGCAGAGTGGGATGCGGAGATGTTTTGCGGCTGTGGACAGCACGTTCAAGATGTGGGTTTGGGATGAGGTGGTGCGGCATTCATCCAGTCCATCCAGGATAATTAACCGTGGACGAGAAAAGAGGGTCGGTGCAAGTGTCTCATCGGTCGCTACAGCGTTCAATGGCTTGACGATCAGTGCTTGAATCTGTGCTTCAATGGAGCGTGAGAAGAGGGCCGGGTCCAGCTCCAGTGCCTCCACCACATCAGCACGGATTTCAGGTATGGATATGATGAGTTGGTAAACAAGAGTTGCGACCAATGGAGTCTTGTCGTTGCGCCCAGCCAGTGCATTCCTAGAGAAAAAGAAAGCAGCGGCAAGCAGCCCAGCCTTCTCGAGAAGCTCTGCGATGGTTTGTGCAATTGCTGACTTTCCAGCTCCCGCAGGACCGTATAACCAAAGAAACAGAGTGACCTTATGTGCATCCTTCACCCAATCCTCAATCTTCTTCAAAACCGCCCTCCGTGTATGTGGATGACACTTAGGAGGGTCATGACGTTCGTTAGAGTTGTGGAATGCACCTGGAGCAATATGTCGCTGTAGCGCTATGAATTGCTATCAGTATTTTTTTACGGTTGAGGTGTAGTACATAACCTCACATTTCTTGGCATCCTTTACCGTGAACGTCCCTCCGTTGATAACTGTATTCCTCGCGTTGGTAAACATGATGGCTACCCTCAGGAGTGATAACCGCCGTTGCGGAATTGCAGGATCGACGGGATAGTACTAATCCTCAGAAATTTCCAGGAGCCGGTGGGGGGGGTGAGCAGAGCAGGAGTTCTGACAGGTCGTGAGTCCGTGGCTGTCCCTTGGATGTCATAAATAAGGACGCAAGAGCACAGCCACCCCCTGCCGCGGCAGCCTAAGGCAGTGCGGATCACAAAGTTCAAACTCGAAGGTCAGAAGAAAGCGATGAGAATGCAAAATTCAAGGAAAACCGAATGCAATGAGATATTCAGTAAGAGGATTCGTACGATTCGTGAGGATCCAGAGGGTCGAAAAATATCGGTTCGTTACTGAGGGATGTTGGGTGTGATGAATTCGGGTTTTGTTCTTGCTGCTGGCATTCGAAATCAGACAAGGAAATTTCAGGAGACTTTATTGTAATTCAAAAAACGCATACCAATTGTGGGAAGGACCCGGACATCCACAAGACCAAAGGCCCAACATGATCAATACAGGTGGGGAATTCAGGCGTCGATGGATTTGGGATAGACTTGAGCATCCCGATGTTATCGATGGAAGTCGGTCAGTAAAGTGGACAGAGGCAGTACTCACCATCCGTAGTAGGTACCCGGGTGTGTGATTCGTGCTGTGAGCCCATGTTGTTGATATTAGGCGAAATCTACTCTCTTGAAACAGACCTGATGTCCAGGCGTTTTCAAGTTGGTGTTCGCTCCCGGGGTTTACATGGTTCTCCATGGTTCTCAAAGGCAAGGAACTCAAGGAATTATTCATAAAGACTGCTAAGCTGTGAGCTGCCGAGATAACTTACGCTTGAGAAAATGGCTCCTTGCCTATAATATTTTTGCAGGTTTCAGCACAATTTTACACCGTTGAATTCGAGTCCTCACAACTCCTCTTATACTGGTCTTCTGAAAGACCTGCGTTAAACTAGGATAACTCAGATGCAGAAACAAGGTGAGGAGGCAGGGAGCCAGGTTTGATGTTCGAGCTACTTCGCGTTGGCAGGGCGTTAGAAGGTGGACCCATAGGAGGAGTATAGTGATGCGCCGGCTCGGGCTTGGCCTGGAAGCCCCGGCTTTGGCCTGGCTTTGGGCGGCTCAGGCTTCACAAAACGATAGGCCGGGCCTAGGAAGTTGGCCTTGGCTTGGCCTGGCCTGGCTTTGGCCTGAGCCCCGGCTTTTGGTATACTCGTGGATTCAAATCTACACGAGAGGATATATATATATATATATATTAAGGCTGTCTCTAATTAAAAACAAGATCAACACCGTGGATTGTCGATGACCTAGCCGTCAAGACGCTGGGGCTCGTCAGGCTCGTCGACACCGCGGGGCTCCGTTAACGTGGTGTCGTCAAATGTGGCGTCAATTTGGGACTCGTTGGCCTCGTCGTTATGTCCTCCTCGTTGTTGTCCTCACTGTGCCCTCATCGTCGAAATGGTCATCTTTGACGCAGCGTCGACGCCGAAATGCCATAAAACCACCTCGGTTCACTCCTGTATGCGAGGTGGAGGTTGCGGGAACCGCGCTGAAATGCCATAAAGATCCACCTCTGGCTCACTTTTGCGTGCGAGGGAGGTGGAGGAGGAGGGGACAGTGTCGAAATCGAAAGGGATCGTCAGGGCCATGGCGTTGGCCAGGTGCTGACATCACAATATGTGGAGCATGCATCAGTGAGTTTCTACACGATGGTCGTCAGCAGGTAGCGGCGAAGGGAGGACTCTCCTTACGCACCTAGTGAGGGTCCCACAATATGGGTCTCTCCTCTTGTTTACTCCATGCCCCCAACTCGTACGCCCGCCCGAAATCCGTCGACATTGAAATTGGTTGGCCTACATCCCTCACTGGAGGGGAGAGGCCAGGTGGCAACGAGTTTGGGAGTGATGGAACCTAAAAAGAACAAAGGAGGTCAGCACACATATGATGAGACTTGAGAGGGTTATCAGCAGATTACTTACCATTTAATGTGTCCTGCCGCATTCGTTGAGTCCAGAAGGATGTTGCGGGAGTGGTGACAAGCGAGATCAACGCGGTTGATGACTGTTGATGATCGTTGATCTCAAACTCCGCTCTATTTATATTGGAAACGATTTGGTGAGATTTCAACACTTTGTAAGAAATTATTGGGACTCACAACATGGATAATTTTTTGTACACAAGCCGGGGCTCAGGCCAATGGCTCTGGCTTTCCCGAAATTCAGGCCGGGCCAAAAGCCGTCTCAGGCCAAAGGTCAGGCCCGGCTTTTTTTTGGCTTGGCTTGGCCCTTGTGGACCACAAGTTCATATCCTAAGGAAACTTCAACTATCCTAGCTTCCACAACCCCTTGGGAAAAGTATTCAAATATCATTTATTAGTGTATTTAAATTTTATCCAAGTATTTTTTCTACATAATACAGCAGGTAAGATAGTGAACTAACGTATGGTACTTTGGCAGAGCGTGGTGACACTGGTGAGTTCGTCCGTTTATGTTATTTTCTAAATAACACGTTGAATTTCAAATAATTTATCCTGAAATTTTGGATCTAGTATATTTAATACATTTAAAAACAGACTACCGTTTAATATTTATAATCGCGCTACTATGTGTTGATATCGAGCACGACGATCGTGCTCGAGAGCGGAGTTTGAATTCGACATCGACCGTAATCACGGTTGATGTGGCTTCAAACTCCCTCATCCTACCACCACCACATCGACCCCACCTCCTTAACTCCGCCCCATCCACGCGCGTTCACAACGCATGGTGCCCCTCCCCTCTCTTGAGGGATGTGGGCCCAATTGCTAAAGCTCCTGGCCCACTGAAATACCTGCACCCGCCCTCCCCTTCGAAGAGGGATATGGCAGACTGCAGACGGCGAGGACAATGAACCACAGGACGAACGACGCGCGAACTACAGGACGAATGGCAGGACGAATGGCGGGACGAACGACAGGACGAACGACGAGACGAACGACGAAGACGGGCGAGATGACGAGGAGCAGGACGGGAGAGATGACAAGGAGAAAGAGCGAGAAGAGCAGGAACCCAGCTAGTGCGTGACGAAAACGAACCACGACCTTCATCGTGGTTCGTTTTCGTCTTTTCCTCTCTCTTCTCCCACCCCGCTCGCTGACTCCTAACCCGAGGCTGACGTAGCGACTGAACACCACCCAGGACGACGAATGCGAGTTCGACAGGTGGATGTGTGAAGAAGGGTGGGAGGAACCAGAAGGGGGAGAGGCAGGGCAGGACAGAGGGATGGGTGAAGAGGGATGTGAGGAACTAGGATTACCACCACGACGATACGACGACGACAGATACCACCACGCCGAGCCAAGACGATGACACGACACGACGATGATGGGGTACACCACGACAACGATGGATACCACAACGATGGGGCACGGCAGTGACGACATGACGATGATGGGGTACACCACGACGATGAGACCAGACGACGCAACGACGGGGTACGACACTAACGGCAGAGGGTATGACCCAGCGAAGGAGGGTATGATGCAACGACGGAGAATATGACCCGACGAC